>Ga0163150_10001412_pt1 | contig 40556 bp, 37 predicted proteins | sample OliLakLV19P2IB_FD_148628 | JGI IMG/M metagenome (GOLD analysis project Ga0163150, IMG submission 148628) | Freshwater microbial mat bacterial communities from Lake Vanda, McMurdo Dry Valleys, Antarctica - Oligotrophic Lake LV.19.P2.IB | ecosystem: Environmental > Aquatic > Freshwater > Lake >... | reverse complement strand
GGCGACACCGTCCCGGTTGTTCCCTCTCCACTGCACCCAGTCCTGGGCAGCGACGGGACCCGCGCTCAACAACAAACAGGTTGTTGCCAACAAAGATAATTGAAACGATTTCATCGACGTATTCCTATTGCGAGAAATTTCTGGATTCCAGGTCGCGCACCGTTGATCAAATGGTTCAGGCTGCACGGTCCGGTCGCCAGAACATCGCCGAGGGGAGCCGGGCCGCAGCATCTTCGTCGCAGACCGAATTGCGGCTGGTCAACGTTGGCCGTGCCAGTCAGGCCTTCTGGATGCTCGTCTGACCTGACAATCGCAATTGTGCGCGGGCCTGGGCGATGGTTTTGTTTTTCAGCTCGAGAATTTCGGCGGTGTCCCCGGCCGTGATCTGGGTTTCTGCCAGCAGCTTCCGTGCATGTGCTACATCGATCTTGTCGAACGTCAGGCAGCGGCCGGTCAGGACCGAGACTACGTTGTCGGCAACCTGAACAAAGCCGCCGTCGACATAAAACCGGTCAGTCTTGCCACCGGTATCGACCCGCAGCTCACCTGGGGCCAGCTGTCCAATCATCGGTGCGTGATCGGCCAGAATTCCGGCTTCGCCATCGACCAGTGTGACGGATACCGATGTGGCCTGAACATCCACCTGGGTGGCTTCGGGAGTGACTACCAATAGTTGCATTGTTGTTGCCCAGTGTAGTCATCACGCTCCGTCGTGATGACAGGATTCGATCGTTGGAGTATTGGTCGGGGTCGGGAGTCGGGGGGTCATCACGCGGAGCGTGATGATTACATTATTTCTTTGCTGCTGCGGCCATCCGCTTGGCTTGCTCTTCAGCCTGCTCGACGACGCCGACGTACATAAAGGCGTCTTCGGGGAGGTGGTCCCATTTGCCGTCGCAGAGTTCTTCAAAGCTGCGGATCGTTTCGGCCAGCGGCGTGATCTCACCGGCTTTGCCCGTGAAAACTTCGGCGACCAAAAACGGTTGCGAAAGAAACCGCTCGATGCGGCGGGCGCGATGCACGACCAGTTTGTCCTGCTCGCTGAGCTCGTCGACACCGAGAATCGCAATGATGTCCTGCAACTCGCGGTAACGCTGCAACGTAATCTGGACGCGGCGGGCGATGGCGTAATGCCGCTCGCCTACGTACTGTGGGTCAAGAATCCGGCTGGACGAAGCGAGCGGATCCACGGCAGGATAAATACCCTTTTCCGAAATCGAACGCTCGAGATAGATAAACGCGTCCAGCTGACCGAAGGCGGTCGCGGGGGCGGGGTCGGTCGGGTCGTCAGCGGGAACGTAAACGGCTTGCACCGACGTGATGGCACCGCTCTTCGTCGAAGCGATCCGTTCCTGCAACGCACCCATCTCGGTGGCCAGCGTTGGCTGGTAACCCACGGCCGAAGGCATACGCCCGAGCAGTGCGGAAACTTCGCTGCCTGCCTGGGAGAAACGGAAAATGTTGTCGACAAACAACAGGGTATCTTTACCGGTTTTGTCACGGAAATATTCGGCCATCGTCAGCGCCGACAGGGCGACACGCAAACGGGCTCCAGGTGGCTCGTTCATCTGGCCAAAGACCATGCAAGTCTGCTCGATAACCTTGCGACCGGTCTGGCCGATTTCGGTCTCCTGCATTTCCAGCCAGAGGTCAGTACCTTCGCGGGTTCGCTCACCCACTCCGGCAAACACCGAGTAACCACCGTGCGACGATGCGATACGGGCGATCAACTCGGTCAGAATAACGGTCTTGCCCAGACCGGCACCACCGAACAGTCCGGCCTTGCCACCGCGAACGAACGGGGTCAGCAGGTCAATCACCTTGATCCCCGTTTCGAACAGCTCGGTGCTGGTCGAAAGGTCTTCGACTTTGGGAGCCGGGCTATGAATCGGGCGGGTTTCGGTGGCGGCAACCGGTCCGCGACCGTCAACGGGCTGGCCAAGCATATTGAACACGCGACCGAGCGTTGCTTCTCCGACTGGTACCGAAACGGGTCCGCCGGTATCGGTGCAGTCCTGACCACGTCGAAGTCCGTCGGTGCTTCCCAGGGCCACGCAGCGAACGCGTCCGCCACCGAGCTGCTTGGAAACTTCGCCAGTCAGTGTTTTCAGGCTGCCGTCGGGTTGTTTGACCTGGACCGTGACGGCGTTGTAGATCGCGGGCAATGCGTCTGCGGCGTATTCGGCGTCAAAGGTCGAGCCGATTACCTGGGTGATTCTGCCGATTCGGGTAGCTGTTGCTGTAGACATGGCTTTTCAGATTTTTGATTTGGGATTTTTGATTTCAGATTTGAAAATTGGTCTAGCCGCTGAGGGCTTCCACGCCGCCGATGACTTCCATGATCTCGCCGGTGATCTGCGACTGGCGGGCGCGGTTGTAGGTTCTCGAAAGTTCCTTGATCATATCGGACGCACTCTTGGTGGCATTCTTCATGGCGACCATTCGGGCGATCTGTTCGCTGACGGCGCTGTCCAGGAAACACTTGAACAGTTTTGCCTTGAAGCTCGCGGGGACGACTTCGGCCAGAATGCTGTTGGCATCCGGAACAAATTCATAGATCGATTTGCCGCTTTTGGCTTCCGTCGTTGCCTTGGCGCCCACAGAATCGGGATCGACCAGGTTCCCCAGCGGCAATAGCGTTTCTACAATGGTTTCCTGGCGGCTGATCGACTTGAACCGGGTGTAAACCACATCCAGCCGGTCCATTTTTCCGGAAATGAATTCTTCGATATACCGCGAGGCAATTTCGTCAACTTCGTTGAAGGCCGGTCTGTCGTCGAATTGCAGATAGCTCCGGGCGATCTCAATTTTCCGGAACTTCATCCCGGAAACTCCCCGTTTGCCGGAGACTTCGAGTTGAACGCTGGCACCGACATTTTCCGAAAGTTCCTGACGGCGCAGAACTGACTGGCGAATCACGTTGCCATTGAACCCGCCGCACAAACCACGGTTCGCCGACAAAACCAGCAACGTCGCATTTTTGGTTTCGGGGCGTGGCTGGAGCAGCGGATGGGAAACTTCCAGACCGGCATCGGCCAGGTCGGCTACGACCTGGGTAATCCGTTTGGTGTAGTCGGTTGCCGATGAGGCGCGATCCATTGCCTTTTTGAAACGTGCGGTCGCAATCAACTCCATGGTCCGCGTGATTTTGCGGATGTTCCGGATTGACTTGCGTCGCTTGTCGAGTGCTCTGGCGTTGGCCATGGCTGCGGTTTTGTTTCAGAAAGAAAAACGGACTTGAAAATTCGTGGCGTAAGCTTCCAGCTTGCGATTTTTTGTGGACCGGGCAAGCAGGGATGCTTGCCGCCACGTTATGGATGGAATCCCTTGTTGAATTCGTTGATAGCGTCGGTGACTGCTTTGGTGACCGGGTGATCGGCCTTTTTCATGCAGTCCCCTTCGTTCTTGGCTTTGTCCAGTTGCTCCCAGACTTCCCGCTTGCGGTTCTGGATGAACTCAAGGAACTCGGCTTCCCATTTGCGAACTGATTTTACGGGAACATTGTCGAGGAAGCCCTTGGTACCGGCATAAATCACCATGATCTGGTCGACCACGTTCAGCGGCCGGTACTGGCCCTGTTTCAACAGCTCCACCATCCGGTATCCGCGGTCCAGTCGGGCCTGGGTCGCCGCGTCGAGGTCGGTTCCGAGTTGGGCAAACGCTTCGAGTTCGCGAAAGGCCGCGAGGTCCAGACGCAAACCGCCGGCGACGTTTTTCATCGCCTTTACCTGGGCGGCACCACCAACGCGGGAAACCGAAATGCCGGCGTTCATGGCGGGGCGGACACCGGAGAAAAACAGGTCGGGCTGCAGATAGATCTGCCCGTCGGTGATCGAAATCACATTGGTCGGAATGTAGGCGGAAACTTCCCCTTCGAGCGTTTCGATAATCGGCAGCGAAGTAATCGAACCGCCACCGAGTTCCTTGCTCAGTTTCGATGATCGTTCCAGCAAACGGCTGTGGCAATAGAACACGTCACCCGGATAGGCTTCGCGGCCTGGCGGACGGCGCATCAGCAGCGACAGTTCGCGATAGGCAACGGCCTGCTTCGAAAGGTCATCATAAACGACCAGGCAATGTTCGCCTTTCCACATGAAGTATTCGGCCATCGCTGTTCCGGCGTAGGGCGCGATGTATTGCAACGGTGCCGGCGTACTGGCTCCGGAAACGATGACAGTGGTGTAGTCCATTGCACCACGTTCGGTCAGTTCCTTGATCACGCCAGCGATCGTACTGTCCTTCTGGCCGATGGCAATGTAAAAGCACTTTACGCCAGAATGTTTCTGGTTGATGATCGCGTCGATGGCGATTGCGGTCTTGCCGGTTTTGCGGTCACCGATAATCAGTTCGCGCTGACCGCGACCGATCGGAGTCATGGCATCGACGGCTTTCAGACCCGTCTGCATTGGCTCGTGAACCGGCTGGCGTTCGGCCACACCTGCGGCGATGACTTCCACAGGCCGTGTCTCGGTCGTGTTGACCGGGCCCTTGCCATCCAGCGGATTTCCCAGCGGATCGATTACGCGACCCAAAGCTCCGGGGCCGACGGGAACCGACAACAGGCGACCCATCGCCTTGACCTGGTCCCCTTCATTGATGCCGAGGTAGTCACCGAGGATGATGACCCCGACGCTGCTTTCCTCCAGGTTAAACGCCAGGCCGATGGTACCGTCAGGAAACTCGACCATTTCACCGGCAGCAACGCCGGTCAGTCCGTGAACCCGGGCGATACCGTCCCCGACTTCCAGCACCGTTCCAACTTCGCGAACGTCGATTTCGCTCTCGAATTGGGAGATTTCCTGCTGGATGACGGAAGCAATTTCGTCTGCACTGATTTTCATTCGATTCCTCGCCACAACTGCCCAAACGGGCGTCCCGTTGGGCAATTGATTGATTGGATTGCTCTGATTGCTTAAAAGGGGTTAGACCCCTGGATTGTTTTCTTAAATGGTTTTCTGATTGCTTTGGGAGGGGGTCAGGCCCCTTTTAAAGCAATGGTTTCGTCAGGCACCACTACTGGTAAATTTTTGCATTTGGCCGCGAATGGCATCGGTCGCGTTTTTGACTGCCCGACGCTTGAGTTGTTGCAGCCGGTTTTTCACACTGGAGTCATACACGGTGTCGCCCACGCGAACCACGACTCCTCCGATAATGGATGGGTCGATTTCGGATTCGAGAACAACTTCCCGGCCCAGCTTCTTTCCCAGGTTTTCTGCCAAACGGGTAATCGTTTGCTGGTTGATTTCGGTTGCGGATGTCACAACGCCCCGGATTACGCCCGTGATTTCGTCCTGCAAGCGGACGGCTGACTGGTCGATCGCATTCAAGCAATCAAAACGGCCGCGTCGCACGAGCAGCTTGACAAAGTTAACGAAGGTCTTGCTGGCCCGGTTTCCCAAAGCTTTGTCGACCAGTTTTTCCTTGTCGGCAACGGCAACCCGAGGTGACTCCAGTACGTTGGCCAGTCCGGGAATTTGCGAGACGGCTTCGGAAAATGAAGCCAGCTCTTTCATCAACGTGACCAGCGAGCCCTCGGCCTGACCAACACCCAACAAGGCACGGGCATACGATTCACCCACCTGCAGACGGGTGGAATCAAATACCGTTGCTCTCCGGGCTTTGGATTGATCGGTCATGCGCGTTTGAACCATCCTGACGGAAGGAACCGGGTAACTCAGTTTCTGCTGAACTGTCCGACGGACTCGTCAATCAGTTTTTGGTGATCCGAGGCATTCAGCGAGCGGCCAACGATCCGGCCGGCCAGATCAACCGCCGACTCGGCACTCCTCTGTGCCAGTTCCCGAACCGCAGCTTCGCGGGCTGCCTGGATTTCGGCGACTGCCCGTTCCGTCTGGCGCTTCGATTCTGTGGCGGCTTCGGCCAGAATTCTTTCTCTGGCCAGATCACCGTCTTTTCGGGCAGCAGCCAGGATTTCATTGGCTTCCTTGCTGATCGCCGCCATCCGTTTTTCGTAATCCTTCAGCGTCTGTTGCGCCTGCTCATTGGCCAGCCGGGCACCGTCAATATTTTCTGCGATCGTTCTCTCGCGCTTGTCCAATCCCGCGATCAGCGGTTTCCAGACATAGGCGCCCAGCAGAAAAACGAGTCCCAGAAACACGAACAGGGTGAACACGGCCAGATCGATGCTGAACTCCATGACATTGGCCTGTTCGGCCTTTGCCATCAGTCCTGAAACCATGTCAACATTCAACATTTGCAATCCTCCCTGCCGGACGGAAAATCCGCCAGCGTAGTCCGGCCAGCCAACAGTGCCAGTCGAAGCGAAGTATTAAAGGAAGAGGCAAAATACAACGACGGCGAACGCCAGACCTTCGACCAGCGCGGCCGTAATCAGCATGGCCGTCTGAATCTTGCCGGCCATTTCAGGCTGGCGGGCAATGCTTTCGCAGGCCGAACCGCCAATGCGGCCGATACCAATGCCGGCGCCCAGTACAGCCAAACCCATGCCGATACCGGCAATCGGCCTGAGGCTCATCACGCCCTGGGCCAATACTGGCGAACAGATCAGGCCGAGAGCAAAAAAGACCGACAACAACATCCACTTCGACATTGAAACTCCTCCCAACAGGGTTGTATTCATTCAGGTTTGATTAATGAGCATGCTGCGCTGCCCCAATGAACAGCGCCGCCAAAAGTGTGAAAACAAATGCCTGCAGACATGCCACGAACAACTCCAGCACACCCAAGGCAACCGAAACGGCAACCGCCAGCGGAGCAATCAGCCAGACCAGCCAGGTGGCCGATACAACTCCGATAAACGCAATCAAAACTGCCAGCACCAGGTGACCGGCGACCATGTTAGCGAACAAACGCAGGGCCAACACCAGGTGCTTGACGAAAAAGCCAAAGACCTCAATCAGCCAGATCCCGGGCTTCATGACAATGGCCATCGCAGGCGGCAGATCCATGTGCGGCAACTGGGCTTTCCAGAATCCGACCACACCCATCTTCTTCATGCCGGTTCCGAGCACCACGAGGATGGTGGAAACGGCGAGCACGGCGGTAACCGAAATCGCACCAGTCGCCGAACCCATCCAGGGAATCATTCCCAACAGGTTCACCACGAGAATGAAAAAGAAAGTGGTCAGCAAAAACGGCAGAAACCGCTTCAGGTCATGCGATCCAACGCCGGGCAAAGCGACTTCATCACGGACAAAAACCACCATCGACTCAAGAAAATTCCAGCACCTGCCAACGGGCTTTCCACCCGACACAACACGGTTCGCGAGCCATTTGAATGCGACAAATATTATGACTGCCGCGATCACTTCGAGAACCATGAATTTGGTCAGCTGGCCTTTGATTACCGGGTATCCCGAGACAGCGATCAGCGGTTGTCCAACCGGGTCGCCCGTGACACTGGGAAGATGCCATTTTCCGCCAAGGAATTTCGGCAAGGCAAAATGGTCGGCGTCCTGTACGTGCTCCAGCAGATGGTTCTGCTCCAGGAAATAGGCTTGGCCTTTTTGCAGTTTGACGCCCAACGAATCCTTAATGTCATAGGTTGCAGCGGCATGGGCATCGTGCGAAGCGGCGTCATCGTGAGCCGCTGCAACGTCATGATCATTGGCGGCCGCGAGAGGATCGGCAGCAGCAGCGGAATCGTTCCCGTGCTCCTGGCCGTCGCCCGGTTTTTGCGGGGAGTCATCATGTTGGACGACGGCGCCAGATGCAGCGGGAGCGCCGGCAGCCTTCTCGGGCGCGGCGTGTTCCTGATCGGTGAATTGTTCCAGATTTGCTTCCATGAGTTTCCGAACCGGAGCGACCGTTTCATTTCCCGGGCAGTTAAACCGAAAACCGGCCCCCTGGCAATTGCCAACCGGAACACCGTCCGGGTGCTCAGGCGTCACTGGCTGATACTTTCGCGAAGGACCGGAACCAGCGTGCAAAGCAACGGCACAAGATACAGCCCAACGACGGCCAAACCCCATGCCGGGCCGGGTTGGAAACGACCGTTATAGGCCATCATCGCAAACAGGACGAGGGGTAGAAGTGTGCGACAAATCGCCACCATTCCGGCCCTGAACAGGACCAATTCATGGCCGCTGGGGAAGTGCTGAAACGCAACTCCAATCGTCTGCGCCACGGCCATCACCCCGACAGTCAGGGCCAGGAGTTTCCAGCCAATATTTGAAATGCCAAATCCTTCGATTGCGACCAAAACCAGCGTGGCGAGCAACAGCCCTCCCCAGTTCTTGAACAGGTCCCGCTTGATGACGCTCCAGTCGAAGGGGGCTGACATTGGGGGCGAAGTCAAGGAATGGGTTTCGCCATGGTTCCACGCTTCACGTTCACCGGCTGGATCGTCTTTCATTTCGAATCCTCGCGCGCAACGAATTCCAGCACGGCCCGAAACTGATAAAACCCGGCAGTCAGTCCAAACACCAGTCCCAGGATCAGAAGCAAAGGAGCGGTACCCAGCTTTCCATCGATCCAGAATCCGGCTGCCGGTGGAAAGACTGCGGTCAGGCAGCTTGAAATAATTCTTGTTGCCAGATCCACCGCCCGAATCTGGGGGGACCGGTCGTCGATCCGTTCCGGTTCGGACGGTTTGGGGTCAGGAAGAGGTTTTTCGGTCATGTTTCGGTTCGCTTCTGGAGGACCGGACTATCGGCTACTCACTTTGCCAGGGGAATGGGGTAAAAGAGTCTGGTTCTTGCCGAATTCCCCAATTTGGACCGTGCGAGTCCGCCAGGTCCAAGTCCTTTTATCCGGGCAGTTTAGGGGAGTTAAAGCTGAATTAATCGCCTCAAGTTATCAGAAATAGCCTGTTAAGTCGCAAAAGTTCACCAAAACCGGATGTTTAAGGGCTCGAAAAAGGGGCTTATCCCACTAAAATGAATGGGTCTGGCACAAACCAAAATGGTGTTTGAGCAGTATTAACAATACCGCTGGATTCGGAGAGAGCTCTGCGGAGGGGGTCGTTACTGCTGTGATCCATGGTTGGTGGATCCTGGCTGGCCAATCAAGAACATGGCGATTAGGCGATCAAAAGCGACGAATTACGGTTGCTTTCAGTCCGCAGGTGTCGGTTATTAATCAGGGCCGTGCAGGCTGGGAATACGTGAATTGGTCGGGAAACAGGCTTTTTTGCATTTTGATAGGGAGACGACGTTTTGGTGACTCTTGCAAATCTGAGGGCCCAAACTTCCAAGGAGTTGGCCAAGCTCGCCCGGAACGAAGGCGTTCAGGGCTGGCATGCCATGCGCAAAGAGCAATTGGTTCAGGCTTTGCTAAAAGCGTCTCGTGGTCGTGGGAATGAACCACCTTCTGCGGCACCACCCAAGAACGGAACCCGACGGAATGGAAATGGAAACCGGATGGGATCGGCCGAAGAAATCGGTCGCCAATCTGCAGTCGCCGCCCAAATTGCCAGGGAGAACAGGCACGCCGAAGAACTCAAAGACCTGGCATTGATTACGGCGCTGCGCAAACATGCAAAAAAACCGAACAAAGATCGCGTGATTCTGATTGTCCGCGATGCCTATTGGATGCAGGTAAATTGGGAAATCACATCGGCAACCGTTCAGCGGGCCAAGACAGCCCTGGAGCGTCATTGGCGGGGTGCCAGACCGATCCTTCGCCTGTTGGAATTACCTATAGATGGCAGTCCCAATGACGAACGGGTCGAACGGGACATCCCGATTCACGGAGGTGTCAGCCATTGGTATATCGATACCCAGTCTCCACACAAACGTTGGAGGGTCGCCATCGGATACCTCGCTCCATCCGGCAAGTTTTACCAGATCGCTCGCAGCAACCGGGTAATTACTCCGGCGGACAACACCGGACCGGATGATTTGCATTGGGCTGAAATCTCCCAAAGCTGTGAAAACGTTTTTGCATTGAGTGGCGGTTACGAAGCAGACAACGAGACGGAAGATTTGAAACAGATATTTGAAGAAAAAATGCGGCGCCCGATGGCTGCCTTGGGCCCCAATCACATGCATTTAATCGACGAACTTGACAACTTCAAATTCGAAGTCGATGCCCAAATGGTTGTCTACGGAGTGACGGCTCCTGGTTCAACGGTCAGTATCGGCGGCGAACCGTTAAAAGTTGCTGATGATGGGACCTTTTCCACCCGGGTGGAAATGCCAGACAAACGCCAGGTGCTGCCCGTGGTCGCCTGCAGTCGCGATGGAACCCAACAAAGGACCACCGTCCTGGCCGTCGAGCGGAATACCAAAGTCATGGAAGTGGTTTCCAGTGACCGGGATGACCTGTAATCGCTTGAACCTCCCTGGTCTCCAACGCGTGGGCCTTGATCGTGGTTACCTGCCCACCAATCGCCCAAGGTATTCATGCAACATCCGCGAGGTGGTGTCCAGATTGGAAGCCGAAGGGATGACAATATCGGGCGAAGCGGTCCAGGGGGATGATCGCCAGTCGGCCGGAACGGCGTGGATTCCCTGAATGCCGTTGGCCCCGGCCAGTCCCATGGCGCGCGTCATATGCCAGGCGCTGGTGACCAGTCCGATTTTCCAGGTGCCGCTTTCCGGCTGTTGGTCCAGCCAGGTCTTCAACGCACGCATCTCTTCGGAAGTGTTTCTTCCCCGCAGCGCAATAATCGATTCGGCTGGAACCCCAATGTCGATCAACAGGTCCCTGGCTTCTTCGGCCGGGTCCAGATCTTCAGCAACCGAGCGGAACTGCTGTTCTCCCGTTACACAAATGCGTTTGGCCTGACCCCGATGAAACAGCTGGGCGGCGGTCATCACGCGATCGCCGGCTGGATTCAATTGGGGCTTGAAATCCGGATTGGTGGACGTGCCGCCTCCCAAAACCACAATCAGGTCAAACGTCGCCTCTTCAGACGATTGTTCGAATTCTTTCAGGCTTCCAATCCAGCGGTCTTCCAGGGACCGGACCAGGCGGTCCTTGATCCAGGCATTCCCTCCGGCGGTCAGAACCATCCAGACAAGGAACAGCAGGATGGCGGTCCTTGCCTGACGGAAAATGCAGGAAAACCAGATTCCGGCAAGCAGCATCAGCCAGAGCAGGCCCACCGGTGTCGCCAGCGCCTTGAGCGAATCTTGCAGCATCGGCAATCCACTCATCGACCATACAGCCCCCATCGCGATGACACCCAGCACGGTCAGGAATCCCAGGTGCACCCACAACAACGGCTCTTCGCGCCGTTCACGTACTGGCCGGCGGGTATATCGTTCGTCGTATTGTTCGTGCGGGTTGTTTTTTTTCCAGAAGGCCATGATGCAATACAGGTTCAGAAACCTGGTTTTTGTCCGATTGAAAAAAGCTCCTGCGGCGGGATGAGCTGGTTCAGGCTGCCGCTCCGGAATCCGATACAGTCCAGCGTAACAAACCGGAACCCAAGATTCTTGATCATGCCCGCATGGTTATGACTTGCCAGCCACCGGCAGACTTCCACGATCCGTTCTTCCGGGACTTCGATCCGGGCGATTTCGCCCGGATGCAATCGAACGCGAACCGTTTCGAATCCGGCAGATCGCAATATCGACTCTGCCTGGTCAATGGACGCCATCCGGTCTGGCGTGACCGTGATACCGTGGGCAATCCGGCTGGCCAGGCAGGGAGCGGCAGGTTTGTCCGCGACGGTCAGACCCCAAATCGCGGCGATTTCCCTGACTCGCTGCTTGGTGATCGACAAATCAGCCAAAGGGGAGATGACCTGAAACTCCGCAGCGGCTTGTAGTCCGGGCCGGTAGTCCCCCAGGTCGTCGGCATTGGTTCCGTTAAGAATCGGCCAGGGCCTTTCAACGGAGTTGCGAATCGCCCGATAGAGGCTGGACTTGCACCAGTAACACCGGTCACCTGCATTGCGGAGATAGCGGGGGTCCTGCTGTTCACCCGGTTCCACAAAGACAAGTCGAAAATCCTGTTCAGCGGCAATTTGTTCGGCCAATTCCCGTTCGCCCGCCGGCAGGCTGGGACCGCAAGCGGTAACGGCCAAAAAATTTTCCCGGCCAAGTGCCCGTCGCGCCGCCACCGCAACCACGGTGCTGTCGACTCCTGCGGAAAAGGCAACGATGGCCCCCTTCAGTCCCCCAATCCGTTCGAGAAGCAATTCAGCGAGTGGCTTCGCCGGCACTGTGCCGGGTGCCACTGCTTCATGAAGTTCGCCAGAACTCTGATTCACATTGCACCCCTGGAAAACGCCTGTGGTAATACGTATAAACTGCCGGGTATAGTCGAGTCGAACCGGAGCCGATGAATCATGTTGAATTTGCAAACGGAATCGCGGCAGCGCTGGCTGGACCAGGTTGACCGTCACCTGCCTGAAATTCTGATCGATCACGCCCACTGCGAGAAGAAGGCTGCGGCATGTGCCATGAATCTGATCCTGGCTTACGTTGACAAAACGGAACTTTGCCGGGAGCTTTCAGGGATTGTGGTCGAGGAGCTGGAACATTTCCAAATGGTTTTGGACCTGCTGCCGGCCCGCGGGATCGAATTCTGCCGCCAGCAACCGGGTGGGTACGGACGCCAGTTAAACGACCTGGTTCGGCGTTTCGAGCCGCAACGGGCCATCGACCGGTTGCTGGTTGCCAGTCTGATTGAAGCCCGCAGTTGTGAGCGATTCGATTTGCTGCGCCATTACATGGCCGACCGTGATCCGGAACTGAGCGTGTTTTACGGCAGTCTTTTCGAATCGGAAGCCCGTCACCACACAACCTATGTTCGTATGGCGAAATTTTTTGGCAGCGAAGATGAGGTGCGCGAAAGACTGGAAGAGCTATCGGCTCTCGAATCAGAGATCATTCTGCGAGGCGACCCTTTGCCCCGGATGCACAGCTAGTGGTTCGTCATTGCAAAAAATAACGGTGCAAGTCGTAGCGGAAGTCGTCAACAGGTTGTCGAATTAACCGTTAAACGAAAACGGTGCCCGCAGGCAATTAATCGACAGTGTCTCGGAGCAAACGAAACTCTCGACGAGTTCCGATACGTTAAATTTTGGCCATGCGGGCGCCGATTGAACGCGGTACTACGAACCGGAGCCGTCGCCCGTTTTCTCTTCGGGCGATTTGTTGGCCGAATCAGGTTGGGCGGATGGAGGAGTGATTGAAACGATTTCGTAACCCTTCTTCATGTCTTCGTTGGTTTCGCCCAGTTGGGCAAGGAACTCACGAACTTCCTTTTCGCTCAGCCAGGTGTAGAACTGAACCAGCTTGCGTTCTACATCACCTTTGACGTCGATGTTGTCAGAATTGTCTTCCAAATCGCTTCGGACCGAAGCAAAACATTGTCCTCAGTCGTAACCTGAAAACGTGAATCGGACTTTTGTCATTTGGTCTAATTGGGACTGCGGAATTTCCTCAGGATAGTCCTGCATGATCGCAGCCAGCATTTCCTCCTCGGACTGCCCCTTGGGAGCAGTAATCATCGGTACGACGACCATCGTTGCAACTGCCAGCACGATCAGCGCGCCGCCTGCAATTAATACTCTTGTCATGACAATTCCCGGAACATGCTCGAAAAAGTTTTGTTGAAGACCAGGTCTAACCGTGAATTTCAGAAAAACTTAACCGCTTCTTCATGATCAACGGTATCAGCTGGCAAATATCCTGTCCATTCTATCAGCAATTTCGGCCAGTCGTTTTTCTCCGCCACCGGGGATTTCTGCGGTACCCCATCCGGAGTAGTTCATTTCCCGAAGTTTGGCCATTACTTCTGGCCATCCGCAGGAGCCTTCGAGCAATTCGACTTTGAAGCCGTCGCCCCAGCCTTTGGTCTTGCCGACTTCCAAATCATATTCCTTGATGTCCAGTTTGCGAATTCGCTTGCCCAGTTTTTCCAGCCATTCCAGCGGCGGGGCGTAGCGGACACTGTTTCCAACATCATAATAGGCACCAACCCGTTCGCTGCCGATTTCATCAATGTACCGGGCAGTTTCGGCAGGGTCCGTCAGGAAATTGTTCCAGACGTTTTCCAGCAGGATGTCGATTCCCAGTTCATCGGCCAGCGGAAGGGCTTCGCGAATCTGTTCGATACTCCGCTGCCAGGCCTGTTCATAACTGACCTCGTTGTTACATACGCCAGGTACCAGCAGGACGCTGGTGCCCCCATATTCCTTTGCGTCATTCAATGCAGTCATCAATCCTGCAAGTCCTTCGGCGCGGACTTTCTCATCGGGATGCGACAGCGTTTTCTGCCAATGAACGCTGTCGACAACACCGTGGACAATCAAACCGGTTGATTTGATGGCGGCCAAAACTTCATCCGCCTTCAATTTGTTGGGACTGTCAAGTTCTACGCCGTCGAAACCCAGTTTTTTTAACAGCAGGAATTTTTCCTCCAGCGTCCCTTGCACCTGAACCATGCCGATTTTCACGGCTTTTTTGAATCTTTTTTCTTGGGCAGGCGTGCTTTCCTGAGCGACTGTGTTGTTGCCCAACGGCCATCCCGCTGCTGCGATCAGGGAAGCTGTCGAGACCTTGAGGAAATCCCGGCGGCAGGCGGGAACAAATTGACGCATAATGGCCTCGAATGTGTGGTCAACGGGTAAAGAAGGGCACTGTTGTGTAATTCTGTGCAGATTGGATGCGGAATTGCAACCATTTGGCATATTTTTCCGGAATCCTGAAACAACCAGGCGGTGATTTGGTAAAGGCTTCGAATAGACCGATATGTTAAAATTGCCACTGCCGGATACGGAATATCGGGATTTGCCGTACCGCCCCCAACTGGTTTTGCCGTACATTTCCGTACCATGCGTACCTCGTGCCGGATTGTTCCGCCATATGACCAGCGAAAACCTGATGCCAGCGGATTCCGTAAGGGAGAGGGCAGCTTCGGCTGCACAATTTCCGGCAGAATCGAATTCTTCAATGACCCCTGAGCAAAGTTGACAGAACTGGACAACAAGTCGAAGTCTCCGCCACAGGCCGACCTGTTGGGGCAACGCATTGGCGACTACCAGGTGCTGCGGCGGCTCGGCAGCGGCGGTATGGCCGACGTGTATTTGGCGGACCAGATTTCGCTGCGGCGCAAAGTAGCGCTGAAGGTGCTCAAGGCCGAACTGGAAAAGGACGAGGGTTACGTCAAACGGTTTGTCCGGGAAGCCCAGGCAGCGGCTGCACTGGTTCAATCCAATATCGTTCAGATTTACGAAGTCGGCCAAAAGGATGGTGTCCATTATATCGCCCAGGAATATATTCCCGGTCGCAACCTGAGGCAGTTCATCGCCCGCTTTGGAGCGGTCCAGCCCGCTATGGCGCTGAATGTATTGCGCCAGACGGGACAGGCCCTGCAAAAGGCCGGCGAGTTCGGTGTCATTCATCGGGATATCAAGCCCGAAAACATCATGCTCAACCCCAATGGCGAGGTTAAGGTCACGGATTTTGGGCTGGCCCGGATTCAGAACAACCGGCAGAAAAACGACCTGACCCAGATTGGCATTGCCATGGGGACGCCGCTGTACATGAGCCCCGAGCAGGTGGAAGGCCGCGCGGTGGATCCCCGCAGCGACATTTATTCACTGGGTGTAACCGCCTGGCACATGCTGGCCGGTTACCCTCCGTTCGATGGCGAAAACGCCTTGTCGGTTGCCCTGCAGCATGTTCGGGTGGAACCGGAAGATTTGCAGGGTTTGCGGCCGGACGTCCCGCCAGAGCTTTGTGCAATCATCAAAAAAATGATGGCCAAGGATCCGGCAAACCGGCATTCCAACTCGGCAGAACTGTTGCGCGAATTGCGCACGGTTCATATGGATCTTGATGGAGAATTGGACAGCATCGCTTCGAAACTGGCCGAGTCACGCAAAGACGTGGATGACAGCCAGGCCAATGTCTCGACCACCGGACTTGCGGCGACGCGTCAATTGCAGCACCTGATGCGCGACAATGACAGGGTTCGCCTGTTCTGGCGCCGCACCACGATTGCCGCAATCGTGTTGGCAGTCATGGGAGTTGTGGCTGGAGCACTGGTCGCGTGGATCAATCCGCCACGAAACCTGTTGGTCGAATCTGCCAGTGCTGTGATCGATGCCATTCCCAAAGAGGCCACCGCAGAAAAACAGTATCGCGCTGCGTTATGGGCCAACACCCGGGAACATTTTCTTGCAGTGGAAAGATATTTTCCGCCTGACAAGGCCGAACCGGACCAGCATTACAAAACGCTGTTGTTCAACCGGCAGGCCTGGCTGCAACTGGGAATAATCTACCTGCAGGATGATCCGATTTTGCCGGACGCCTACGTCTGTTTTGAAAAGCTGGAATCCGCCGACGAAACCGCTTTGTATTTTCAGGTGTCGGGAAAAGCCGGACTGGCGATATTTCTCGACAGCTATAACAGCAATATCCAGGCCCGCCGGTACCTGATGGAAATCGAGGACAGCAAAGGAATTGAATTACTGGACGAAGCGCTTCGAAGCCGTGTTCGCGGCTTGTTTGAAAAATACAACCTGATGGTTCCTGGATTCACAACTTCCACCTGATCCGGCAGCCAGTCATGACCGGCAATCGCTCCGCAACTTTGCATATCAGGTCCCGAAATTCTGGTTGAACCACCAGCGCAGGCGTTGCCAGAGGTTTCTGTTGCCGGTGTGAATCCGGCAATGACCATCCATGCCGATCCGGAATTCACGGGACTCTTCTGCCGGTATCCTGGTCAGGGCATAATACTGGATGGTATTCTGTTTGGACGGTGACACGAACTCGCTGACCAGGTCCGGCAAGCGGCTGCGCATCTGGATGCCGTCGGGCGATTCATTTCTGTTTTCTCGCCCCGCCAGCTGGTCACTGACTCCAATCACCGTCAGACCGGACTCGATCATGTGACCCGGAGAGGCATTTAGCCGGATCCAGATCCGCTGGTTCTCCTGGACAAAACGGATTTGCTGTTCGTCCAGCAAGACCACGCCCTGCCACTGGTCAGTTGCCGCGACTTCGCAGAATCTGTCACCCCGGTTCAGCGTTGGACGATACTGGACGTTTCCGAGGACCGGTGAGCTGTCGAGTAGCGGAGTCTCCACCTTGCCCGGCAACTGGATATTGAATGGAGTCGCCAACACTACACCATCCATGCTGCTGCGCAGTTCCAGCATGTCACGCTGCTGCTCCTGGATTCGGCCAATTTCTTCCAGCCGCACGATTTCCGCATCGAGGGAAGGAACCAGCGCCATCTGGGAAATCATTTCCGGACGTAATGGACCGGTTTGCAGAATCTGCATTCGGCGTTGCCTGGCCTGGGCCAGTTCGGCACTGTTCCTGGCAATGGAGCGATCGAGTCGTTCGTTTTCCAGTGTGCCCAGCAGTTGGCCCTTTTCGACCACCATGCCCGGCCGAACGTCCAGTTTCACCAGCGTTCCGGTTTCCTGGGCGTAAACAGTTTCCAGGAGTTCCGGAATGACAATGACACGACAACGCAGGTAATGGGGCCAGGGGATCAGCAACACCATACCCAGGACGCTGGTCACAATCAGGAGTCCAACGGAAAACCGTTTTGGTTTGATCTGCATGATTTTTCCCGGAACAGCAAAGTACTTGAACAAACGATAACCTGGCCAGACAAACATTCCGATGGCGGCGAACCAGGCAATCCCGCGGCCAACCGACTCCAGCCCATAGGGCTGAAGCCATCGGGTCAAAAAGAGCAGAATCGAAATCAGAATAAACCAGCGATACAAAAATGCGGCGACGGTAAACATCGCAAAAGATACCATCCGGTTTTTGGGGAGCAGCGGGTCGTCCGGCATCTCCAGACCCAACCAGTGCCGGCCCATCAGGGTAGTCAGCGATTTCGTCGATTTTTGCTGCAGGTTCGGTATTTCCAGGATGTCGCTCAGGATGTAGTAACCGTCAAAACGAAGCAGCGGGTTGCCGTTGAAAATGACGGTGCTGACCGATGCGACCAGCATGAATTGCAAACAGATGTCCTGGATAAAGCCCTGCGTTGCGAACCACCAGATAAAAGTCGCTATCGTGGCAATAATGATTTCGAAGTACATGCCAGCCGCGCCGATGACGACGCGGTGCCATTTGTTGGTCAGCCGCCAGCTGTCCGAGACGTTACAGTACAGGCAGGGCGTCATCACCAGCAGCATAAAGCCGATTTCATGACATTCGCCCCCAAATCGTTTGCACGACAGCCCGTGCCCGAATTCGTGGATGATTTTTGACAAACCGACCACAACCACAAACATCAGCCAGCGGCGAATGTCGAAGAACTGGTCGAAGCCGGGCAGACGCGACGTGAATTCGGTCCAGTTGATCACAACGGACAACAGCGCAACCAGGGCCGCCATTCCGGCCAGTGCCCCAACCGGTTTGGTGAACAGCCACCATGTCCAGCGATTCATCCGGTTCAACAGCCGTTCCGGGTCGACCCCACGAAAACGAACCGCGAGGATGTTGCTGAACGTCTGCAGGCGTTCCATCGCCCGGGCTTTGCGGCCCCGTTTCAGCAGTTCACTCCCCTGCCCTGACGAGTCGCTGATGACCAGTGAATCTTTGTGAAATCGCTGAAGCAGATTGTGCAATTGTTCCTGGCTCAATCTGCGGGGCGAAAATTCCTCGTGGTAATTGTCCAGGATCTGTTGGGCACTGCGATATCCGTCCAGCTGTTGCAGCAGAAAGAAAACCTGCGGCGGAAACTGGTAGTATTTTTGCCCCAACGGTTCCTTGATGACCCAGTATTCGACCCCCTGCCAGTGCTGCCTGGTAAACGTCAAATCCGGCCGCATTCTCAGACGGATCGGCGTCAGATTGACCGAGGGGGCGGCAAGAGACATGACTGGGAAAACTCTGGTTCGGAACTGTCGGTCGTGGAACAGGTTTATAGCCTGTCGTTTCGCAAATCAATCTTCCGGTTTCCGCATCCTGGCGGTTCACCGTTAAACAGCTGGATGCCCGTGTCGCAATCCTAAAACAGGACCTGAGTCCGGAAAAAGTCGATCACCTGATAGAACCAGACGAATCCGGCCGGGCGGGATCCGCAGGCAACGCGAACGGTTACGCCCGCTCCAGGATTGGGCCGCTCGATCAGTTTCTTGTCCAGTTTGACGATTGCCCGGAACACCGTTGTTCCGTCATCCGAAGGTTCGGCCCGGTCGGAAATACTGACCAGCTTCCCCATGATTTTTTCGTTGGGATTTGTCGCAAGAATCATTTCGGTCTCCAGTTCGCTGGTTGGCTGGTCGGTTAGTGCCCGCTGGATATATCCGACCCGGTTTTGCGGAACCATCAGTTCCACATGCCAGGGACCATCCAGATCGGCGATGGTCAACAAGGGCTGGTTTGCGGCGACAGGCAGGTTTTCCAGTCTGCGCCGTGCATTCCACATGATGTTGGTACCGGCAATCGGGGAAGCAATTTCGAGTGACTCCATCTGCTTTTTGACGATTTCAAGCTCGTCGCTGTACCCCTGTCGCTGGATCTGAAACTGTTTCAGATTGCCGGCCATCTCAAACCGGTCCGTGGTGGGCAAGTCGCTGAGCTGGTTCAGCTGACGGTCAAGATTGTCAATTTGCTCATTCATCGTCTTGATCTGGTTTTCCAGTTGCAATGATTCCAGCCGCAACTGTTTCGAATCCAGAACCAGCACTACCTCCCCCGCCGCGACGCGCTCGTTGTGGTCGAACACCACGGCCGATACGACACCGTCGATTTCCGCAAAGAGATTTCGCCGCACCTCGGGCTGCAACACTCCGTCCACCCGCATTTTCAGCGTCATCGGCCAAAAACAGAGATACAGAACCAGTGCTGCCACAGCAACCGAACCTGCAATCGTCTTTTTGAGCGCGTCCCCCAGCAGCAACGTTCGCAATCGGCCCAACGTTCGCCACAACGGCATCAGGAATACTGCATCCTCGTCCATCGAGCGTGACATGCCGATAGTTGCATGCAGCGTCGCCAGTTGCAGGTCTTCGGCAATCTGCGACTGGGCCAGTTCCTGGTCAAAGTATTCAACGATCAGCGCCCCGCACTGTTTCCCCTGCCGGATTTTGGGACGGCGATCGAGCGACAGACCGGCCTGGTCTTTGGTCGGGTCCGATTTGAGCGGAATGATGCCGAGTGTCCGGGAATGGGATTCCTCGAGGAACTCGTTGACCAGTCCGGCCAGGGTCGGCGAAAGGTTGTTCGTATTGCCGCAGATCCAAAGTGGCTCGTCGGCGCGAATTGATGAATCGACAATCCGGCTCAGCATTTTTACGACGTTGGCCCGGTTGTCGAATTTGTCCTGGCTACTGATTGCCTCGACGCGGCTCTTGCGGCCTGACCAGGAAGCTACGCTGACCCGGTCGGCATCCAGCAACCGCCGGCTTTCATTGGAGATCGCATAGGCCGTTTCCTTGACGCCCCGGGCCAGGTGCACTTCCCGGGCAAGATCCATCCGCTGGACCCATCGTTGTTCCTTCTCACCGAGATTGCGCAAATCGTGCTGTTCGTGCCAACGGGAAAACAGGCTGGACAACTGCTGGAGAAATCTCAGGTAGCCGTCCCGGGATGTTTCGTTGATTCCGCTCCGTTGCAGCAGTTCCAGCATCCCCCAAATCCGGTTCCTGCGGTCCAAAACCGGGACCACAAGCAATTGCATGGCCGGAACAGGAGACTGGTCAACCGAAGAAACCAGACTTAACGCGGAAGAGTCCATCGCCATCGGCTGGCCACCGCGGGCGACTTCCAGCAACAGGTCCCGGTGGGACTCGTGTCCTTCGGGAATCTCGCCGGCGCGTTCTCCCTGTGATTGAAACAGCTTGAATCCGACCGACGGATCGAACTGCCAGACCAGGCAACCATGGGCCCCGGTCAGCGGAACGACCCGTTGCAACATCGCCCGGCAAAACTCCTCGAGTGACTCTTCGCTGCGGGACAGAACCCGCAATTCATCGAAGGCCTGTCGCACCTGGGCACGAATCTGGTCGGGTGATGCTGAGGCTTGTTGGGTGGAACCGCTTGACATGGCAGAAAGTTTGAAAGTGGAAGATTGACAGTTGTATAACTGCCTGTCCCCAAACAGGTCAGCCAGTCCGAATCGACGGAAGAGGCAGAACCCCAGGGGCCAGGCTTCAGGAATCATCGACGATGAAGTCCGGAACTAGAAGGCTCCACTTCAAGTCTCACACTTCAAACTTTGCTGTTGCCGGTACCAAACGGGGTCAGACCCCTTTTGTACCAACTTCTAATCCGGGTGATCCAGGACCGGATCGAGGCCCATTTCACGCTGCGTTTTCATCAGTGCTTTTTCATTATACATGAGTAATTTGCGCGCACGGTAATGGCGACGCTCGACTTTCCGCTGTGCACGGGTCATCAGGCCCACCCACCAGGAGTCTGGGCGGGATGTTCCGGTTTTGCGGAATTTGGCAGCCCGACTGGAGCCAAAGGCCACGTCCAGCAGTTTGTCTGCGTGCGAAATGTGCTGGCGAACACTTCCCGGGTCTCCCTGCCGGCCACAACGCCCAAACAGCTGACGGTCGATCCGTGCCGACTCATGCATTTCAGTTCCGATCACGTGCAACCCGCCCAGCGCGCGGACTTCATCATCAATCTGTATGTCCGTTCCGCGACCAGCCATATTGGTCGCTACGGTTACCCGGCCCGATTTTCCGGCGTGCGAAACAATCTCCGCTTCCCGTTCAATCTGGTTGGCGTTCAGTACACGATGGGGAATTTTCAAACGGGTCAACAGTTCGCTCAGCGTCTGGCTCCCCGCGATCGATCTCGTTCCGACCAGAATCGGGCGGCCGGCCGAATGTACTTCCTGAATTTCGGACGCGACCCGTTCCCATTTTTCTTCTTCCGTGGTGCTGACGGCGGGTGTGAGAACCCGGGTTTGCACCGGCTTGTTCGGCGGGATCACAGTGACCGGAGTCTTGTAGACGGTTTTGAATTCGCGAGACGATGTGCTGGCCGTTCCGGTCATTCCGGCCAGCAGGGCAAACCGGTTCACATAGGCCTGGACCGTGATTCGTGCGAGGTTCCGCGTCTCGTGCTGGATCGGTACGTTTTCCTTGGCTTCCACAGCCTGATGGATTCCGCGGCTCCAGCGGCGGCCCTCGGCAACCCGGCCCGTCGATTCGTCCACGATCACGACTTCTTCGTCCCGCACGATGAACTGGACATCCCGTTTGTAGTCGCGATGAACCATGATCGCCCGTTCCATCGCCTCGTAGAGTTCGACCAGCCCGACTCCATCGAGTTCGGCCGGGTGACCAGCCTGCCGGACCAGTTGCGTTCCCCAGGTTGTCAGATCGACCTTGCGTTTCTCCCGATCGTAAAAATAATGTTCGTCCTCGACAAACTGGACTGCCACGGACGCGGTCCAGCGGTAAACCGCTTCCAGCCTCCGGGCCATGTCGGCATCGACCGGAGCGCTGATGATCAAGGGAGTCCGGGCGTCATCGATCAGGATGCTGTCGGCTTCGTCGACCAGCAGGAAAAAGGGTTCGCGCTGAACGGCCTGGTCACCCTCATCCGGTCCGGATTCCGCACCATACAACAACCGGCTCTGATTGGACTGTCGCGAGCTGTGATCGCGCAGAAAATCGAAACCGAATTCCTTGAGCGTTCCGTAGGTCACGTCACATTCGTAGGCTTTTCGCCGCGCGGTCCGGTCCATTCCCTCGACGATCGTTCCAACGCGAAGTCCGAGAATTTCAAAAACCGGCTTCATCCATTCGGCATCGCGGGCGGCCAGATAGTCGTTGGCCGTTGCGAGCATCGACCCGCGTCGCATCAGCCCGATGGCAACCAGCGGCAATACGGCGGTCATCGTTTTGCCTTCGCCCGTTTTCATCTCGACAACGTGTCCCTGGACCATCGCCTGACCACCCAGCAACTGGACCGGGAAATGGGTCATGCCGATCGTCCGCTGGGCTGCGATCCGGACCAGGGCAAAAACTTCCGGTACCACTTTTCGAAACGACTGGTGTTCTCGCAGCTGATGTCCCAGTTCCAGAATCCGGTCGCGCAACACGTGGTCGCTTTCGCCGGCCAGTTTGCTGGCAAGCTGCTCGATTTCGTGGACGAGACTGTTCGCAAGCATGGGCAGGGAGACTTTGTTGAAAATGGTGAAATGGTCCGACGGACACGATGTTTGGGCGGATCGCCAGGGAAACAAGGGGTTCAGGAGAAAAGCCAATTATCAGGTACAAACCGGAAACTGCCAGCCTTAAATGTGCCATCACCTGCAGCATCCCGGGAAACCGGCGACAAAACAGGCCGGATATGAGGGATGGGCCGAGTAGCAAGGCCCGTTTTCCACCTTCTTGCGACGGGTTTTCGATTCACAAGACGTCCGGCAATCCAACTGGATCGGGGCTTGCATTATTGCCCAAACATCCAGATCAAACTCGGATACCACTACGACATGAACAGCCCGCCCCATCGCGACTCTTCTATCAATAGGTCGGCGGTACCGTTCAGACTGCACAGGCAACTGCATCGTTTTTGGCGGCGGGCAAATTGGCTGCGTCGCACAACTTGGACCAGGCACTGTCGAAGTTTATGCAATTGACGCTTGATACCCGAACTGGTCGGTCGCGTATGGACAAAAAACGACCACCGTGATCTGGATTCGGCCTGTCTTGGACGTTTACGCAGGTCTGGCCGTGAATCACCAGCCAACGCCGAAAAATAAATAGGAAATAATTAGTGGGGCGTCCGGCTCCGTTCTGTGTGTGTGTGTGTGTGTGTGTGTGTGTGTGTGTGTGTAAGGTTTGAAGTCAGCCATTACATGTTTGCTTACGTTCAATGGAATCTGACCATTTCGACTTATTCATTGACGGAACGCCGCAATTTCGCCAAACTTTCTCCAAGTTATCCCGTGAACGTTTACACCGGGACGTTATGTTATTTAAATCGAATTCGGGGTGGCGCAAATAATGATGGCATTCCAACGATTTTTGTGGGCATTCGTTTTTTCCAGTTTATTTCGACGCAAGTCTGGCCATCCTGTGGTTGCAGGTTCTAACTTGGCCCCTCCTGATTGGCAAAGTCGAATGCCCTTTTTTGTTCTGTCGCGTCGAATCTGTCGACAAGCCATGTACGGATGTGGAATGTCGCCAAATTTGAACCTCGACGATATTCGCGAAAAGCGGCACAGAAATTCCGGATTAATGAACCGGCAAAGCGGCTTTCGGTTTCTTGGAGAGAATTCGTTCCTTCGAATTGCGTTGGGTTTCCTGTTTGGAATGGGCCTTTCATTGCAATCTGCGTCTGCAAATTTGGCACGCGGCGATGATGAAAAAGTTGTCGTGAATGCCGAAATTGTGCGATCCGGTTACATAAATCCGGAATACAAGGCGATGGCGGATTTGGGTTTTTTGGATTGCGGCAGAAAATACGTTATTGATTTGGTGCTTGTGAACCGAACTAAAAACGCAGTTGGTTTTTCGGCAATCAGAGTGGCCTGTAACTGTTCGACGATTGACGTGAATACCAGGGAGTTTTTGCCAGATCAGCCAGCAACGGTTCGGTTGAAATTGTCTACCCCCCGATCTAGTTCCACCAATCAATTCGTGACGTTTTTTTCGTTTGTGAACGCCGAAAGCGTGCCCGTTCTCGATGTCACGGTTCAATTCGCCCTGAGAGGCAATCTTGAGATTGACCGGACTTTTGGAAATGTGCTGGAATTAACGGGGGATTTCGGTGAATGGGAGCTCCCGGTAACGGTTTCTGCGCCTGTCCAGTTCGAGAATCTTGTGGTGGAAAAATCGCCCGGATTTGCCAATGTCATCGTTGAATTGCGGCAGGCCGACGATGGGTGCCGGCTGAAGATTGCGGTGCCAAGGGGTCAATTGGACGATGCTGGCTCGACAGGCTGGATTGCGATAACGGACAGGGTTCTTGAGGCTAGGACGCAAAGGGATTTTCTGATTACATTGAGACCACCTGTTTTGGTGAGTCCGACCCTACTGCGGTTTTCGCCGGACACTATCCCGACCGGGAATGCATACGCGAATGTTTTGGTTCGGGTTAATCCCAATGCCAATGGCGGGATCGCCAAACTTGCGAGACTGGAGTGTCGAATTGGCGACGATCTCCTGGAAGTCGAGTCAAGGGAAATCGGCAAGGGGATTTATCGCCTTAAGGTCATTGCGCCTTTGCAATTGATGGATGATTCTGAAACCCAAGCTCTGGTTTGGGGATTTGAGCTGGAGGGTGGGCAGGTTGTAACGGTTAAGGGTTCGTTTTTTAGGAGTGAATGATGAAACATGTTTTTCGGTTATTGCTGGTGTGCGGAATCTGTGTTGCAGGGCCGACAGTTCATGGTCAAGAGACGGAGGAGGACGTCATCTGTTTCGATATGGACTTGTGGGACTGCAATGAACTCGTGATTCCAACTGTTGGGTGTGCTCTTACCCAGTGTATTGTCGATAATGGCCAAGTCGTTTGCCCCCTGCCAGCTCAGAGGTTTACTCCATTGTTTCCCAACAATCTCTTTGCGATGGGAAAGATTGGAAATGCGCCAGGCTCAACGATAGAAAAAGAGGACCGGCCACCCAAGACGTGCGCCGTGCTTCGGGTTTGCCACTGCGATGAGATACCGGAAGGTGGAGATTGCGATTTTAGAGACAAGCAGCATTCGGTGGATATTCCGGTTTGGATTCCAAATCTTGCAGCGCCGGCCTGTCCCACCGAGCCTTACCTGGGCGGCACACTCTGATTCCACGGCAATTGCGGCAATACGGTTATCGTTGCTGGTAGCCGAGCGGTGAAAAGATTCAGGCAGACCGGATTGCGAACTGCTTGGCAAGTTCAAATCGAGGCAATGAGGATAATGTGTCATGCGAGCTACATCCAAGCCAAGAGGTGTTAAAGTGAAGCAAATCTTTGGTGTGGTTACCATGGGTGGATTTCCAATTCTGCGGGCAGTTTTGTTCGTAATGTTTTGCCCGCAATTTGGGGACATCGTTGGTTTTGTTTGTTCTACGTCTGTGATGGCCCAGACTGAAACGGCAAACCAATCGACGCAAGCGGTGACAAAAGACACGGACAGCTGCTTGATTTTCCAAAACCTTCAGATCAATGCCGAAGCATGGGATAAAGGAGATTTTCTGGTTCGGGAGCGGGTGGTTCGTGATTCGATCGGGCGGGGAGGCGAGCTGAATTTGGACGGAACGACCGACGAAGAACTGATTCTCCGGCGGATCACGTTTGATTTCGGGCAGAACCGGTTCCGGATGTTAACATGGGGGCGACGTGAGATTCTGGATTTGGCGAAGCAGGCGGCCGGAATGGAGCCAAGAACCAGTTATTCACAAATCGGCGGCTTTTGCATATCCGGGGACAACTCCCTCGTCACCCGAAATTTTCCGAACAAAAAAGTCGTCCAGTCGTCGGAGTTCCACGACAAGGTGGGAGCGCACCCGGCTGATTTGATGAAGCTGCCCATGGTGCCTGACTATCGGTGCGTTGTTTTCGGCAGGGCTGGGATTCCTAATGCGATGGAAGACCAAAAACGGCAAGTGGAATGGTTTGCCGGTGGAAAAGGGCTGAAGTCTACAACCGAGCAGGAGGGTGGACGGACCGTAATCCGGTTTGTGGAGGCATGCGTATCCGACCCCGCCCTCCAAAACGATTCAGAATTCGTTTTTGACACACAAACTAACATGCCGGTCAGGTGGGTCTACAGGATTCGGCCTTCGGACCCATATGGGATCCATGGCGATGGCAGGATTTGGGAAAAAAGGTTTGGCTGGATAGACATGGCTGGTGTCATCGTTCCGGACCATTACGCCTATTCGGCCCAATCTCAATCGATTTCCTTTACCCCAATGGTCCAAGAACGGGGCGACGTCGAAAAGACCCTGGAGTTTCACTGGTTTTCCCTGAACTCGGACCTGCCGCCCGAGTCGTTTCATTCCGACTGTCTGGACGATCTGGAAAAGTTCATGGCGTTGGTAGATCCCGAAAAATCTAGTGCCACACAGCTGTTGCCGAAAAAAGAAGTCCGCAGCCAGGAACACTAATCCAGCTTTGTTGTTTGGAAAGATGTCAGCGACCATTTTTTTGACCGGGACCCTTGGCCTTCCCCTTCCGGGCCTTTGGGCGAAAAGCCAATTATCAGGTACAAACCGGAAACTGCCAGCCTTAAATGTGCCATCACCTGCAGCAACCCCGGAAACCGGCGACAAAACGGGCCGGATTTGACGGCTGGGACGTATGGCCAGGCCGGTTTTTGCCAATTGGAAGTGGGTGTAGCGGGCCGATTCATCCCGTCACCCCAGGCACAGCAAGCAGCGGCGATAGCCGCGACCGCACGTAGCTGCGGGTGGCAACCCGCAATTCGCAACGCCGATGCGTCGTTCAAGCGGCGTTGGCCGCGCCAGCAGGCGTCACGACGTTACCCGTTTGAACGAACGTCGAGGTTTGATTTTCAGGTTCTGTGGGTTCGATGTCCCGATGTTTCAGCGGTTCACGAAAACGTGTTCGTTTGACAACATGCGGGCCTTTTTGGCCAATTGCACGAACTCGGCCCTGAATCCGTTTCGATCGGGACCGGTATTTTCCGTGGCGGTATCCACCAGCCAGTCCCAGTTGGCCAATCCTTTGTGTTCGGAACTGCGCAACAACATGCCAAAGGCTGCAACCGCGGAGGCGAACTGCAGGTCCTGCGGAGCTTCCGCGAACGCGACAATCTCAGGCCGTGTCAATTCGCGGGTAAATTCCGTACTGGTGTTGGAGTAAGGCAACTTGTAACGCAAGTCAACCACCAGCATGGTTTCCGGATTGGCATCTTTGGCAGGAACCCGTTCCACAAAGTGGGAGGACGAGGTTGAGCGGGCCGGTGAATCAACACCCGCCGGTACGATTTCATAGATTGCCGTCACCCGGTGACCGGCTCCAATTTCGCCAGCGTCTTTGGTGTCGTCGTCGAAATCCTCGGTTTTCAGCAGGCGATTTTCATAGCCGACAAGCCGATACGAAGCGACGTGGGCCGGATTGAAATCGACCTGAATCTTTACGTCTTTGGCGATCGTGACCAATGTGGCTCCGACCTGATCGACCAGCATCCGTTGGGCTTCCAGCATATTGTCGATATAGCCATAGACGCCGTTGCCTTTGTCGGCCAACTTCTCCATCGTCGAGTCATTCAGGTTACCCGTTCCAAATCCAAAGACACTCAGAAACACATTCGATTTGGCGCTGCTTTCGATCAAATCCACGAGTTCGCTCTGGTTCGTGGTGCCGACGTTAAAGTCGCCGTCGGTGCAAAGGATCACCCGATTGATGCCGTTGGGAACAAAATGATCCTGGGCGACCTTGTAGGCCAGGCGAATTCCCTGGCCCCCGTTGGTCGACCCGCCCGCTTCCAGTTGATCGATCGCGTCCAGAATTTCCGTATGTTTGCTGGCTGGGGTGGAGGGCAGAACCAGTCCCGAGGCACCGGCGTAAACCACAATGGCCACGCGGTCGTCTCCGTCAAGTTGTTTTGTGAGGAGCCGCATCGCAGATTTTACCAAAGGCAGTTTGTTGGGACTGTTCATCGATCCGGAGACATCCAGCAGAAACACCACGTTGCAGGGGGGCCGTTGACCGGCTTGAATTTCCCTGCCCATCAAACCGATGCGAACCAGCTGATGTTGCACGTTCCAGGGGCAACTGGTGGAGTCGATGGTGACCGAAAACGGATGTTCGCTTTCGGGTTGCGGATACCTGTAATCAAAGTAGTTGATCAGTTCTTCGATGCGTACGGCGCCGGCTGGCGGCAGCGTCCCATCATTGAGGAATCGCCGGGTGTTGCTGTAGGAAGCCGTATCGACATCAATCGAGAAAGTCGATTGCGGATTCGTGAAAGCGTCCAGGAAGTCGTTTTCGACGATGTGGTCGTAAGCCTCCCTGTTGAATGATTCCGCGTCAAGATTATCGCCATGAATGATGCCCAGGCCTTGAACTTCAGCGGCGACGTTGGGACTTCCGGAATAGTATTGGAACTGGCGGGAGGCGGAATCCTTGTTTCCCGTCCCGCAGCCGCCCAAAATTGTCACGATTGAAACGGCAGCTACGAGTCCAATGCACGATAAATACTTCACAGCAACCCCCTTGCCTGGAATGCGTGGTTGTTTGCATGGAATAGACCCATTTTGACAGCAGTAAATTTGGATGGCGCGTATCATCGGGCCGCCATTCATTGCCATCAGAGATTTGCTCAATTTGAATTACGGATTTAACCGGTCGATGGTTCCGGATTTCCAGGATAAAAGACGTGGCCATCAGTGATCGTCAGATCGTGTTGGTCAGATCGGGGGGGCATGCCTCTTTAATGAGTGATTGCCTGGTACGGCCCGGCAGTTCTGGCGCGGCTTCGCCGCTGGATGGATTGTTCGCGCGATTGTGTCTGCGGGTTTCGCCGGTTTCACCGGCTCCACCCGCAGATATGTACTTTCGCGGACTTCGCCGCTTGGCAAAGTTTGAGTGCAATTGTTTCGCCGGCTTTCAGGGGGGGAAGTAGAAAACTGCCAGCCTTAAATGTGCCAGCAGTTGCAGCATGCCGGGAAACCGGCGACAAAACGGGCCGGATTTGACGGCTGGGACGTATGGCCAGGCCGGTTTTCCTGTTGCTGGCAATTGGGGAACCAACTACGATTCGCCACCCATTTGCCGGGGAAACGAATGGAATTCAGTCCGGAAATATGCAATCGGTCCAGGCCAACGATCCATGGTTGAATTTGATTTTCGTCGCCCCGGACGTCACTGCAGCGTCGAAGATCGACCCCTGCGGCCGGGCGAGGATTTTTTTTCGGCACTGGTCGAGGACGCGAATGAACAACTGGTCCGGGTGGACGTTTCCTCAGGTGCCTGGACTGGCCCGCCCGAGGGATGTCTGGGCTGGTGGCAGGGGCGGGTACCGAATCTGGAAAAGGGAAGAGTCTATTGGGCTCCGGTCGATGTACTGCTGGCCTGTTTCCAACATGAAATTGAACAGAAACATTTTGAAACGGCTTTTGTCATGGCCCTGCTGCTGGTCCGCAAACGGATCCTGCAATGGAACGAGACGGAGACCACCCCGGAAGGGAGTGAAATGGTGCTGACCTGTGCCCGCAACAAATCCGACTACCGCGTGCGCGAATGTCCGCTGGGCGATGAACAGGTCGCGAAGATTCAAAACGAGCTTTCCGAAAAACTGTTCACCGACCAGGCGGATCAGGAACCGGAACCTGAGGGAGATCGCGAATGACCGGGACCGAATCGAAAGGACCATCGGCTTGCAGCCGCCTTTGTGGACTCGCGTTGTCCATCTCGATGATCGCTGTGTTGACGTTGTCCGCTGGCTGTCAGGTGATGAACCAGTTTCGCAGGGCCCCGGTTTCCCAGCCTGTTATGGTTGCTGCTCCGCAATCATTGGACGATTTGATCGCCGGCCTGAACCTTCGATCGGCGCGGGTCAGGCAGGTCAAGACTTCGGTTCGGGTTGCAGCGGCCGGAACGCCTGGCCTGCGGGGCGATTTGCTGGTCGAACGGCCGAACCGCCTGCGGCTTCAGGCCGGGCTGATGGGAATGACCGATGCCGGATTCGATCTGGGCAGCAATGACGAGGCCTTCTGGATTTGGCAAAAAATCAGCACTCCGGGTCAGCCAGAGACTTTTTACTTTGCCCGGCACCTGGACTATCAGCACAGCCAGCTGAAACAGCAATTGCAAATGCAACCGTTGTGGCTGGTCGATGGCCTGGGACTTGTGGAATTTTCACCGACCGACAAACACGAAGGACCTGTCCTCCGTTCTGATGGCCGGATCGAGATCAAGAGTTATTCGACCGGTACCGGCAGCTTCGATGCCCGAAAGGTGGTCGTGGATCCCCGGACGCTGGAAGTCCAGCAGATTGCCTATTACGACCGCCAGTTGCGGTGCGTCGGCTGGATCAACTCGATTGAGTACGAGCGATATGACGAATACGAAACCAGCCTTCCCCGGCGGATCGAGATTCACGTGACGCCCCCTGACGGTCAGCCGATGCAACTGACTGTCCAGGCTTCGAAATACTCAATCAATTCGATTTACGGCGATCCGGACCGGCTATGGCAGATGCCCAGGGCCGAAGGCGTTCGACAGATTGACCTGTCCCAGGGAATTGCCATGGATCCGGTTATCGGGACGTCCGATCGCCAGGCCTTGCGTTCGGAAAGTCCGTGGATTCTTCGTTAATGGCGTCTGAATCAGCTATATTCGGCGGGAACAGATTGCGGGTGTGCGGAAAAAGCTTTCGGGATTCATGCCCAACGCGGCTTTGGCCGATTTTCTGTCAGTTGGACCTGGACGGAGATAAACTTCAGCCAATCCAGGGATCACCGATTGCAGCCAAACGGAATCCCGACAAATATTAATGTTGTTTGCCAGAGGACCGGTCGAGAGAACCGGGCCTCTCAACCATTCAGATTTATACTTTGGAGAATCAGCCCGATGACTCACGTGGTGACCAAGGCATGTGACGGATGTCGCTATACCGATTGCGTAGTAGTCTGTCCCGTAGAATGTTTCTACGAAGGGGACACCATGCTGTACATCAATCCGGATGAGTGCATCGATTGCGAGGCCTGCGTTCCCGAGTGTCCGGTGGAAGCGATCTTTCACGAGGACGATGTCGCCGACGACATGCAGGAATACATCCAGATCAACGCGGACCAGAGCGCGGCTTGTCCCAATATCACGGAGCGGAAGAAGCCACTTGCCGACGGCTGATACCGGTTGGCAGTGCGGCCGGATGAAGCGGCACGGCGATCAAGATGGCCGGTCGTCAGGCAGCTGTTTTGGGTGACCGGCAAGGTACGGACACTGCGACCGCAGTTCCAGAGTTCACAGGTGTCCCTGGTTTGGACACAGGGAGATCCGCATGGGAATCGGGGAATGGGCTGCGCTGGGTGCAGCATTCCTGTGGACGGTTTCCAGTTTGCTCTGGGGCAAAATCCACTTGTCGGCGCTGGGGCTGAATCTTTCGAAAAACGTGGTGGGTAGCGCGATCCTGCTGATTCACCTGGTTGTGTTTGGCCTGCTCTCTGGCCAAGCCATCTTTCGGGCCGATACAACGGCCTGGGGATGGCTGGGTGCCAGTGCGCTGGTCGGAATTGTGCTGGGTGACACGTTTTATTTCCGCTGTATCCAGATCATGGGTGCACGCCAGGCATTGATGCTGGCCACGACAGCGCCCCTGTTCGCGGCGACACTCGGCTGGAGATACCTGCACGAGTCGATCAGCCTGTGGATGATCATCGGCATATCGATGACAGTGACGGGACTGATTGCCGTCGTCGCGGGCCGGAAGCGGGCCATTGAATCGCCAGGGTTGTTGCCGGGATCGCGTTATGTCGGCGTGTTGTTTGGAATTCTGGCCGCCGTTTGTCAGGCGATCGGCGCAGTGTTCTCCAAAATCGGCATGGAATCTTGTGATCCGCTGGAGGCAACTTTTATCCGGTTGTTCGTGTCGCTGGTCATCACGCTGGCCATCGTCCTGGGCCAGGGGCGAATACGGATTATTTACGGCCGGGTCAGCAAGCCGGACGTGCTGAAGTTTCTGATACCGGCGACGGCGGTCGGGACCTGGCTGGGGATCTGGCTGAGCCAGGTTGCGTTCAAATTCAGCGATGTTGCCGTGGCCACTACGCTGCAGGCAACCAGTCCCCTGTTCGCGATTCCCATCGTCTATTTCTTCCTCGGCCTTCGCACCACCCTGATCGCATTTTTGGGAACGATGCTGGCGATCGTAGGGGTTTATCTGGTCGTCACCGGGCAATCGTAAACTGGCGGATGGAATTCCACTGGTGATTCCGGATCGCGCGGCAAACGGTTTTTGGATTAGTCCAGGTTTTGCAAATAGCAGACAACTGCTAACCCGAAGTGTAAACGAGGGGCCAGATGCGATCTCTCGCTTACGCGTCGGGTTGTTAAATCAACAACCCCCAGGCGTCAGTCCGCCATGGCCAGGTGATCGTCAGTGCCGAGAAAAGCCTGCCACTGGCGATATCGCGGGTTGGCAAGTTTTCCCATGATGACCGGGCTCTGTTGAGGCTTTTGAGGTCGACGCAGCAATTGCATTCCGACTTCGGAGGGGGAACGGTCACCTTTGCGGTTGTTGCATCGCAGGCAGCAACAAACGACGTTTTCCCAGCTGGTCTCCCCTCCCCTGCTGCGCGGGACGACGTGATCCAGGCTGAGCTGGTTCAAGGGATACCCCTTTCCGCAATACTGGCAGGCATGATCGTCCCGCGCAAAAAGAGTTCGCCGGTTAAACCGCAGGACGGGTCTGGGAACCCGGTCATAACGCAACAGCCGGACGATTCGGGGAACAAGAATCGGATGGCGGGGCGTTCGAATCCATTCCATATCGGCCGGTTGTTCCGCCGAGTCGCCACCCCAGTCATCGTGGTACTGGCTGGCAGTCAGCTCGCTCATCACGGTCCAGGAAAGGAAATCATGGGTGCCATACTGGCCATTGTCGATGCTGACAACTTCGGCCAGTTCCCGGTACAGAAGAATCATGCAACGGCGCACCGGAACCACATGTACAGGCGCGAAGAACCGGTTCAGCACCAATACGCTGCCATCCAGCGGAGAATACCTGGCGGGCTCCCTGGGCAATTGGCAATGCCCCGAAGTGTGCCTGGTTAACGACTTCCTGGTCTTTTTCTTCGCGAACGCAACCTCCACATTCTTCCAAGGGAAAGTGGGCGAACATGTGCCGGTCCCCCGATTCTAACCAACCGACCGGGAAAAATCCAACTCCCATTCCGGATGCCAGGAATTCGGTTCCAGGCCGGCAACAGCCCCGGGTCCGGACCCGTTCCCATTTTGGCAAAAAATAACTCGCGGTCGGGAATTTGCAGGTGCATGGAATCTGATTGCTTTTCCCATGCCGCGGCAACTACCATGGTGATCACGTGTCTTAATCGCCACGGACCCGAAGATGAACCAGACAGGACGTAGGACATGATTCATTACACCTGTGACCGCTGCCGCAGGAACATCGACACGCGCCAGGAGGTCCGCTATACGGTCCGCGTGGAGTCGCTGGCAGCCGCCGACGACGTGCCCGGATTTCTGCACGACGAGCGGGACCATCTCGAGCAAATCGAAGAGATCATCGATGGTCTCGAATCTGGCGAGATCGATGATGAACATCACGGACTGTTCCGCCGCCAGGTTTTTGATCTCTGTTCTTCCTGTCATGACCGCTTCATACGGGACCCGCTGGGCTGCGAAAGCCAGGCCGAATTCGGCTTCAGCGAAAACTGAAACCTCGCCCGCCAGCCTGCAGATTTGATGCAGGCGTTTTGTCCCACCGTCCGCCTGTTGTCGGTCTGGACCGGCAGGGATAAACTGCCTGGTTCGTTTCTGGCAAATCCCGGCGTCCGGCACCGGACAGTTTTTTGCGTTGGAGTCAAAATGAAGATCGCAGTCATTGGTGGTGACGGTACTGGTCCGGAAGTGACAGCCGAGGCGCTGAAGGTTCTCGAAGCAGTTTCGAAACTGGAAAATTTCAAATACGAATTGACTCCGCTCGACTGGGGCAGCAAACGATATCTGAAGACTGGCGAAATTATTCCCGAAGGTGGACTCGACCAGCTGCGTGCTCACGACGCAGTCTACCTCGGTGCCGTTGGCCATCCTGATGTGAAGCCCGGATTGATCGAAAAGGGTTTGCTGCTGACCACCCGGTTCGAACTCGACCAGTACATCAACCTGCGACCGGTCAAGCTGTATCCTGGCGTCGAAACTCCGCTCGCCAACAAGCGTCCGGAAGATATCGATTTCGTTGTCGTTCGTGAAAACACCGAAGACCTGTACGCCGGCATTGGCGGGTTTCTGAAAAAGGGGACGCCCGATGAAGTCGCCACGCAAACGGCAATCTATACCCGAAAGGGATGCGAGCGGTGCATCCGGTGGGCGTTTGAATTCACCCGCAAACGGAACAACCCAAAGGGCAAGCTGCTGACGCTGGTTGCCAAGACGAACGTGTTGACCTTTGGACACGACTTGTGGCAACGGACTTTTGACGATGTCGCCAAAGAATATCCCGATGTCAAAACCGACTACAACAACGTCGATGCCTGTTGCATGTGGATGGTCAAAAGCCCGGAATTCTACGACGTGATTGTCACGACCAACATGTTTGGCGACATCATCACGGACATCGGCGCAATTATCCAGGGCGGGTTGGGCGTTGCCGCCGGTGGCAATATCAATCCCGATCCCGGAGGAACCAGCATGTTCGAACCGATGGGTGGCAGTGCTCCGAAATATACTGGCCAAAACGTGATCAATCCGATCGCGGCGATTGGAGCCATGGCGATGCTGTTGGAGCACACTGGCCAGCCAAAGTCCGGCCAGCGGATCATGCAGGCCATCCAGTCGGTGACCGGCACAAAAATGAAGAGCCAGTCAGCCGGGAAAATGGGTCAGTCCACGACGGAAGTGGGAGACCTGGTGTGCCAGGCACTTTGAACCGGTATGGCAGCCGGCGCAGGAATCGGTGAAATGCCGGACGAAATCGCGACGTCGACCGGGGGCTGGCTGAGTTGGACCAGTTTTTGGCGAACTGCCACCAGGTCTTCGGAGGCCATTCGTACCGAGGCCGGCAACAGTTTCCGGTCCCGTTCCAGCTGGTCATCCAGCGGCGACTGGATCAAGTCACTGGCCCACGTTGCAGGCAACCCTCCGCCGGTCGGGACTCCCCGGTTCTGGAAATGGGCCAGCAGCGTTTTTGGCTTGGCACTTTCCATCGTACGAAGGTGCTCGCTCCAGACAGCCCGCAGCTGGTGTTCGATCCGGACGTATTCCGCAGCGATATTTCGCGCCGAACTGTCCCCCTTGAGGTAAACCGGCATGATGAAGGCGGCGGTTTCAGTGACTGGATCGGTGTAGCCGGCGAATTTTTTGCGGTGCCCATCCGCCTGGCAGACGATCCGCATGATTCCGCCTCGCCACGACAGGGGAACCCGGTAAAGGAGCCTGACCTCGCGGCCCCCTTCCAGGGCAAACTGCCGGGAAGGATGGTATCGAAAGAAGGCACCGGTTCCCCGGTGGATCGTCCCGCTGGCCAACAGCATTTCATGTTGTGGAATTTCTTCGTAGCGGGTTGTATCGGAATTCCGCAGTCCGCCTTCCAGGCGGGCACTGGGCTGGACATCGGCAAAGACCGTTTTGGCGTCGACCCCGGCTTTGAGTGATTTTTCAAATTGATGTTCGACCGCCACGACGCCGTTGATGCTGGACTGCATCAGAGTCCTCGGGCTGTAATCGACCAGCGGATAGACCGACCGGTTCCAATGCACGTCAAAACGGAACTCGGTGTAGATGTCGCGGTCTTCGGGGCTGATCCAGCAGGAAACGGGCAGAACAATTTCGATCAGCCGCTCGTCCGGAACAGCCTGCAGAATTTCGCCCTGGTGCAATTCAAAAGCTTCAAGGATTGCCGGCACGTCAAAGCGGACACTTTCGGTCTGTTGTGCGACAACCGTCGTCGCAGCCAAAACCAAAAGCCCTGCCAACAGACCTGGCAAAAACCGGTTTGCAGCAAACAAGGGCATACTCTGAGTCGTTTTTCTGGGCACGTTGACCATCCGGATAAAACGGGATGTTAATTGTCGCAGGACCTCCTGACCAAATGGACAATGAAAAACGGTGACTCCTTCATGGAGCCTGACAGATTGCGAAGCCAGGTCGGGGGCCCGGTTCGGGTTTCAACTTTCAAAACCCAATTACGTGTTGACCAGTCACCCGGTTCGCTCTGCCTTCAGAAAAGTAGTAGCAGCCAGGGCGACAGGCTATAGAGAAAGCAGAAAAACTGCTGGCAATTTTCAGGCAGGCGGCAATCAATCCGGCAAGTACGGCAGAGTTTACCAATCGACTTTCACCGTTGAACGGGTCAGGCAAACCCTGCGGCCACCGTTTGATTTTTCCTGGAAAAAAATGGATTCAACTTTTCGAAACGTTCAGTTCATCGAATCCATTGATTGCTCGGTGCGATGTCACGTCGGTTTCTGCATTTCCGGGCCGAACGCTCAGAACCGTTTGCATACCGGCTTCCAGAGCCGCGTCCAGTTCGGCGGCCACGTCAGAAACGAATATAATCCGTTGCGGCATTGCCCCCACGTGCGCCGCGATTGTGCTGTACGAACCCGCTTCCTTTTTTCCGCCGCTGGTCGTGTCATAGTGACCGCTGATCAGGGGCAACAGATCGCCGGCAGTTGTATGGGCAAAGAACAGTTTTTGGGCCTGAATGCTTCCCGACGAGTAAATCCGCAAATCCAGCCCGCCCGCATGCCAGTCCCGCAGACATCCCGCGACTTCGGGATAGACGTGCGAAACCAGTTCACCCGATTCGAATCCGGCCTTCCAGATCATGCCCTGCAGGCATTTGAGCCCGGTAACTTTGGCGTCCCGGTCCATCAGGTCATAAACGGCCCCGACCACGGATCGTTGCGTTTCTTCGGGACTGCCGTCGCAGGGGAATGACTCCAGCCCGGCGTCTGCGGCCAGCTGTTCCAGACAGGCGTCCAGTTTTGGATCGCCCCAACTGTCTTTCAGAAACTGCGCGATATGGTTTCGGGCAAACGGAAACATCACGTCATGCACGAAACTGATCGACGACGTTGTCCCTTCGACATCCATCAGGATGCAATCAGCCGAAATCCGGTGGGAAGTATTCAAGGTTTCAGCCATCTACCGTGTTAAACCTTGACGACAGGGTTCATGCCTGTCCCCGGTTTTACATAGGCAGGACCCATGCAGAGTGGCTGGTAACCCGAATGGACGGAATCTTCCATATAGGTGGGAGTCCATCCCGACATGTCTTCGAACAGCCGGATGCAGCGGATCGTCCGGTCGCCACACAGGTTGAACCAGTGGCGGGTTCCGTTCGGGACATTGATCAGGTCACCCGAAGTAACCGTGATGCTGAACACGCGATCGTCATTACCATGAATGTGGAACAGGCCCGTTCCCTTGACTGTAAACCGGACTTCGTCTTCGCTGTGCGTGTGTTCCTTGTTGAACTTGTTCAGCATTGCGTCCAGGTTGGGGGTCTCCGGTTTGACGTTGATCACGTCGGCGGTGACAAACCCGCAGGCATTTTTCAGCCGCTCGATTTCCGGTGCATAGGCCGTCAGGATTTCCTGGTCGGTCGCGTCCAGACCGATCCGGCCTTCGACTTCCCATTTTTCGTACCAGATTCCATAGGGTTTCAGGAAGCTCCGGATTTCTTCGACGTCGGTTATCGTGCGGTCTTCGTCGGGAATATGGACTTGAGCCATTGTTTGCTCCAGAATATCTGTCGGTTCTGTTTACGGTTCCGGGACGACTTTTCGGCGAGGCCCGAAATACCTTTGTGTCGCCAATTTGTTGGACCCCAATTCTATACAAAATCCGGGTTGTTCGCAGCCGGCAGTTCCCGGAATGAAGACGGGCAATATGGGGGAACAAAACGGTTCGTGGCTGCGGGCGAAATTTGATGAATGGTTCGAAAACGTGGCAACTGCAGGACGGGCAGTAAAATGAGCGACAGCATGGGAAAAAAGTGGGAAGCGGTTCTGTTGAAATGGTTGTTGCTGCTGGGTGGGACGATTCTGCTTTTGGCCACCTTCGCTATTTTTTTGCCGGTTGGCTGGATGGAGTCGGGGCATGAACTGCTGGATTTGGGGGAGTTTCCCGACCGGCCGATCACGGCCTATCTCGCACGATCCACTTCGCTGCTGTACGCCGTGCACGGTTTTCTGATGGTCTACACGGGTTTGACCTTGCGCTGGCATTGGCGGCTGGTCCCTGTTTTTGGCTGGCTTCACATTGCGATCGGGCTGGTGATGCTGGGTACGGACATCGCCGCCCCGATGCCGTTGTACTGGACGGTTTCCGAAGGGGGCCCGGTGGCCCTGCTGGGTCTGTTGTTTTTGTGGCTGAACAAACGGGCGTTTGGCCCGGGTGACAAACAGGACAGCGGCCACGATCCCGGATAAAATGAATTCGTGGCCATAGGCCGCATTCCGATAATTCAGTTAGGAGCATTGATGTCCCTGCGTGTATTTGGTTTTGTACTGGCGATACCGGTTTTGATGATGCTGGCCGGATGTGAGACTACCGACTATGAACCGGTAGTCTTCAAGCAGAAGTTGAAGGATCTTGAGACACGGATCGGAGAAGTGGAACAGTCTGCCCGTGCCAAACCCGCTGCAACGACCGACGCAGCGGCGGGATCCGCGAAAGTTCGTGAACTGGAAGCCGAAGTCCGCAAACTGCGGGGCGAACTGGATTCCATCCGGAAAACGGTTTCCCAGGCAGCCATCGAGCGTGAGACTCAGGTCGCAAAATGGATTGAATCGGCTGGTGGTCGCGTCGTTGTGGATACCGGAATCGGGAGGATCACCTCAGTCGATCTGTCCAACGCGCGGTATGCCAACAGCGACCTGGCGCAGCTTTCGGTCGCTACAGAAATCAGGGAACTTTTGATCAATGGGCCCCTGTCCGACGATCAGTCGTTTGAGATCATTGGCCAGTTGGCAAACCTGGAATCGCTCGACGCGACCCGGGCATCGGCCAGCCCGGCCGCGATGCAACATCTGGCGGGCATGAAAAACCTGAAGTTCCTGCAGCTGTTTCGGGCGGACGTGCCGGATGATTCCCTGAAGGTGATTGGCTCATTTCCCAAACTCGAACAGTTGCGTATGGGCCAGACGCGGGTTGGTGACGACGGACTGGTCCACCTGGCGTCCCTGAAGACGCTCAAGGCGATTGATCTGAATGATTGCAATCGCGTGTCGGATCTGGGGGTGGCCACTTTGGCTGCGTTGCCCAATATGGTTTTCCTGAAAGTATGGGGGCCGCAGATTTCCGATGCCAGTCTGGAACATATCGGACGGATGAAGGAGTTGCGGGTCCTCGGTCTGAACGATACGCGGATTTCCGATGCCGGAGTGGTCGCGTTGGCCGGACTGACGAAGATCGAAGAATTGCAGATGATCCGGACCGGCATTGGAGACAAGGCCTTGGCGACGCTGTCTGGCCTGAAGAGCCTCAAGTCACTTTCCCTGAGAGGAACATCCATATCGGATGCAGGTCTTGTTCAGCTTGCCGCGTTGCCGGCACTTTCGGCCCTCGATCTGAGCGAGACGCAATCGCCTGGTATTACCGACAATTCTGCCGGCGCCCTGGCCAAAATGTCGGCGCTGGAAGACATCAACCTGTGGCATACGGCGGTTACCGACCGAACCGTCGAATCGCTGGCGGGATTGAAAACGCTGAAGAGGGTCAATCTGGACAAAACCGGAATCACGGACCGCTCGGTCAGTCTGCTGGCCGGATTACGCGAACTGGACTGGCTGCATATCGGCAGCAATGAAATTACCGATGCCTCGATCCCGGATTTGAAACGGATGGAAGGGCTGAAGTATCTGAATGTTTCGTTTACCAAACTCAGCGAAGAGGCCTTCTACGATCTCTACGACCTGATGGAACAGCGTGGTTGCGAGCTGATCGGGCCGTAGTTGCGGAAGCGTTTTCACGGAGTGAAAAGCTACGTAGCCGTTCACTCCGTGAACGTGCTGACCGCACCGCTTCTTTGCCAATTCCACGCTAATTTCCCTGCAATTCCCGCCCCGTTTGGCTTTTTTGCAGGAATTCCGG
>Ga0163150_10001408_pt1 | contig 40585 bp, 33 predicted proteins | sample OliLakLV19P2IB_FD_148628 | JGI IMG/M metagenome (GOLD analysis project Ga0163150, IMG submission 148628) | Freshwater microbial mat bacterial communities from Lake Vanda, McMurdo Dry Valleys, Antarctica - Oligotrophic Lake LV.19.P2.IB | ecosystem: Environmental > Aquatic > Freshwater > Lake >... | reverse complement strand
GTCGGTCAAACAAAGCAGGTGCAGTTCGAAGCGATCCGCCATTGCCTCGTACAGACTCCGGATGCGTTGCGCTCCTCCTCCTTCTACGCGGTCGACCGGGTAGTCATTCAGGATCAGGACCTGCGGTTTCCGTCCACGTCTCATTGGGACCGGTGCAGCCAGTGGAGGGCCTGCTCATGCCATTGCAACTGACGCTTCATGTCGGACGTGGTACGGCGGATTCGGCTGAGTTCACCCGGGATGGCAGACCCCGGCAGTGCATTGGCAGGGCTCCCGCAAAGTGACAAATACTGGCGCACCTGGCCGCGGGTGACGGCGCCGGCTTCCAGCAGCGACACCCAGCGAATCAGTGAATCGGGATGCGGTTCCTCACCATGCAGATGGACACAGAGGGCCGCCACCCAGGCACCGTCCGTCATCGACGCCGAGTCGGGAGGCAGCGCACTCCAGCCAAGCAGGACAGGCTTCGCAGCCCTTGCCTCCGGAGTGTTCGACAGCGCCAGCAGCCATTGCACCTTCGTCAACTCACCAGCCGCCAGACGCCCCGCATGGAACGCAAGGCCTTCCGGTTCCACCTGCCGTCCCAGAAGGAGGCGGTAGGCCGCGGCCACGAATTCCTCACCGTCGAGCGCCAGCAATGCCTCGGCATCGGCCCAGTGCTCCTGGTCGGGAGGCGGGCCGAGCAGGGCGTTCTCCAGCCTTTCTCCAATGCGGTTCAGCGTATCGGCGAGATTGTTCAATGCCATTGACTCACGCGCGGATATTTGAGGATTTATAGTATCCTCAGGCATTGTATCGTGCCGGTGATTATTCCCATGATCCGGCCCCGCCCCGAAAATTGACCATCTCATTGCTTCGCCGCCTGTCATTGCTGGTCCGCCGTATCGCCGGAAAGTCGGTGGCCGCGCGGCTGCTGCTTGTCCCAGGGATTGTTCCCCTGCGCGGGTTTGTGCGCGACGGCGCGTCGGCGGCTCGACTGGAAAAGGAGTTCTGCCCCAGGTGGTATTCCCTGCGCTATCCCGACGTGAAAGCTGGTGGGCTTGACCCACTGATTCACTACCTGGCGTACGGCCAGTCGGAAGGTCGACAACCATCGCCATGGGTTCCCCCGGGCCATGATCTGGTGCAGACTGCGGAAAACCCCGCGACGCCGCCTGTCCGAATCACCGCGCTATTTCTGCGCTATGGGTCTGAGCGTTATCCTGGGGCGCTGGCGCGCTTCCGCTCCCTGCTTTCCATCCGATTCTCCGAAGCACAGATCTGGACCGTTCTCGTGGACAATGCGCTGCCCCCGGACTATTGCGAGTACTTAACGGACGAAGGCGTGACTGCGATTGGCGGCGATAACTCGTCGTGGGAGTTTTCAGGCTGGCAGAAGGCGCTGGAATGGTCGGAAGCCGTGGGCGGCCCGCCCGACTGGATACTCTTCGCCACAGATGCCTTCGACCAGCTTTACATTGAGTTTCTTCAACACTTCTCAACCGGACTGTTGCAGCGCCTTGTAACTTACCCAGTCGCACTGGGACATCTGGACAGTTACAACGAGGCCGTGACGGCGTTCGGCCGGACCGCCCAGCACTGGATACGGACGTCGTTCTTTGTCGTGCGAGCAGAAGATGCGCGAAAACTCGGGCATCTGCACACGGTCACCGCACCGGCGGAGATTTTTGCCGGCAACCCGCAAGCTCCATTCCTTGCGCACAGTCCGGTCGACCACAAGCTGCAGGGCTACATTACAGGCTGGCTCACCGGGCCGGGCACAGGACAGGGAGTCGCATGGCATTCGCGGTTCGATTTGAATCCGGAAACACTGCCCTACTTCGAGGCAAAGGCCATTGCGATTCTAAATGAATTCTCTCTCTCCGCGCGTCTGGCCGAACTGGGGATTCGCTTGCTGGACGTGACCTGGGCGCGCTCCGCCGGGTCGGATCTGCCGAATAAGCTGGACACCCACTGGAGAGCTCAGATCGACGGACGGTTCCAGCCGGGGCACGGGGAAACCGCTTAACGCTCGGGTTTTCCGGCGCTTCCGTTGTACAATCGAAACACCCCTAATGGAGAGAGTATGAAAGGCGTTATCCTCGCCGGAGGAACAGGCAGCAGACTGTTCCCACTAACCAAGATCACCAATAAACACCTGCTTCCGGTTTACGACAAACCGATGATCTGCTACCCCATCGAGACGCTGACCACAGCGGGGATCGAGGAGATCATGCTGGTGACCGGTGGCAAAAACTCCGGTGATTTCCTTCGTCTGCTGGCCAATGGGAAGCGCTTTGGCGCTCATCTCAGCTACACCTACCAGGAAGGCGAGGGAGGCATCGCCGACGCCCTTATTTTGGCGGAACGCTTCGCCGGAGACGGACCGGTTTGTGTAATCCTTGGCGACAACATCATTGAGGGCTCTATTCGTGGGGCTGTCGACGCGTTTCGCGAACAGGAGGTCGGCGCCCGCATCCTGTTGAAGGAAGTGCACGACGCGGAGCGGTTTGGCGTGGCCGAACTCGCTGGCGACCGCATTGTCGGCATTGAAGAGAAGCCGAAAGCTCCGAAATCGAATTACGCTGTCACCGGTATCTATATGTTCGACAGCAGCGTGTTTTCCAAAATTCGCACGCTGGTGCCATCCAATCGTGGGGAACTGGAAATCACCGACGTAAACAATGCATTCATCCGCGAAGGCACGATGCAGTTCTCGTTCCTGGACGGCTGGTGGACCGATGCGGGCACCTTCGAATCCTTACTCCGCGCGGCAAACCTGGTTGCGGACAAGGCGCAGAAGGCCGCCGCGGCGGCCCCCGGTATGGGTGCAGGTTCTTGATGGCCGCTCCCGCTCCCGCCCTGGCAGGGATCGACATTCCGGAATGCCAGGCAGGCATCGGCACCGTCATCCTGTCTCCCGATTCGCCGAAGTTGATCGAGGGCGTTCAGGTAACTCCTTACTCTCTCTGGCCAGACGACCGCGGTTATTTTCTGGAAGTCCTCCGCATGGGAAAGGGAATGGCCGGCTCTTTCGATCCAGCCACTACCCAGGTATCGGCCGCGCTCAGTTATCCGAACACGATTAAAGCGTTTCATTTCCATCTGGAGCAGACCGATTTCTGGGTTCCGGCACAAGGAATGCTCCAGGTGGCGCTGGTCGACCTTCGCCCTGGTTCACCTGGTTTCGGCGAGAAGAACACGATGTATGTGGGTGCCCTTCGACCCTGGCAGATTCTGATCCCGCCCGGTGTGGGCCACGGATACAAAGTAGTCGGTCAGAACAACGCGATGCTGGTCTACGTCACTAACCGGGTATATAACCCGAAGGACGAGGGACGGATCCCACACAACGATCCGAAGATCGCTTACGACTGGGAGTTGCAACACAAATGAGGTTGATTGTTACCGGCGGCGCGGGATTCATTGGTTCCGCTTTCGTAAGATTACTGCTCGGGCCGGAAAGCCCGGAACCCGGTGCCGGGATAACCGTCCTCGACAAACTGACGTACGCAGGCAATCTGGATAACCTGGCCGCGGTTGCCGATCATCCCGCGTATCGATTTGTACAGGGCGACATCTGTGACGCCGACCTGGTGAATCGTCTGATTTCGGAGACCTCGCCGGACGCCATCGTCCACTTTGCAGCCGAATCCCACGTCGACCGGAGTATTCTCAGCCCGGCGCCTGTTTTTGAGACAAATCTTCGCGGCACCTTCACACTGCTGGAAGCGGTTCGAACCCTCAAGGTTCCCCGTTACATCCACGTCTCAACCGACGAGGTCTACGGCAGTATTGCGGACCCGCACGATGCCGATGAAGAGTACCCGCTGCTGCCCAGCAGTCCCTACTCGGCTTCGAAGGCGGGCTCGGACCTGCTGGCGCTCTCGTATTTCAGGACCTTCCGTTGCCCCGTGGTGGTGACGCGCGCCTCCAACAATTATGGTCCGTATCAGTTTCCCGAGAAGCTGATTCCTCTCATGATCGCCAATGCGCTTGAGGACAAATCCCTGCCGATTTACGGGGACGGGATGCAGATTCGCGACTGGCTTTACGTTGAGGATCACTGCCGGGCGATTCTGTCCGTGCTGCGGAAAGGGCGCCTCGGAGAGGTCTACAACATCGGTGGCAGCCGGTCACTGCCCAACCTCGATGTGGTTCGCAAGATACTTGAGATCACCGGCAAGCCGGAGTCGCTGATGGTCACTGTAAAGGACCGGCCCGGTCACGACCGCCGATATGCGTTGTCCAGCGAGAAGATCGAACGCGAAACCGGCTGGCAACCGCTGGTTCCATTTGAGCGAGGTCTCGCTGAAACCGTACGCTGGTATCAGGACAATCCGGAATGGATTCGCCGCGTGATGACCGGTGAATACAAAGATTATTACCTGCTGAATTACACTCGATAAATACTCGCAAGGGAGAACACTATCCCAGATACTAAACAGGCGTTACCCGACAAGCAGCTTTTGGATGACGAGTTTCTTCACAGCCTCTGGAAGACCGCCCTCCGCAGGCCGCTTGACGAAGAGGGCCGGCGCGAGTTTCTCTACCGGCTGCACCGAGGCGCGTCGCGGCTTACTGTAATCGAGGAGCTGCTTGCCTCGCCCGAGTACGTCCTTGCGGCTCACGATAACCGCCAGTTTGCGCACGACTTGTATCGAATTGTACTCGGCCGCGAAGCCGACGCCGGCGGCGTCGACGCATGGTCCGCTTACGCCGGACAAAACGGCAGGCGTGCCGCTTTCGACTCATTCTGTTCGACGGAGGAGGCTCGGGTTAAGTACTGTCGCGAGGACTCGTACGATGTCGCTCAGGGTGGCGCCGGAGCAATTCTGGTCACATTTCGACGTTACGAAGCATTGCTCACATTCGGTTCCGTTCGTTCCGCCTCCCCGTTGTCTGTGACTAAAGAGAACTGGAAGGCGGTAGAGAAGGTGCTGCACCTTGCCCTCTTCGATGTGCTTGCGACTCGCATCGACCGCCATCTCGCACGGCCATTGCCTCCACCCTGGTAAGCCATGGGGGCCAGGCCCCCAGGCCTGCGGCGGTCTCCCAGGACCGCCATGCCCAACCGTCAGTCAGTAGCCGCGACATCACACTACCCTAGTCCAGCGCCCGGTTCCCACTGGAGCGCTTCGACGCCGGAGTCCGAACCAGGGCCGAGCGCCGGAGTTTGTCCAGTTCCCTCCGTGCGATCGCCGCCCATGAGCTCCCCGGATCCAGCCGCAGGTACAGCTTCCAGTGCCGTACAGCTTCCATCGTCTGCCCGCCTCCCTGGTACAGCAATGCCAGGTTGTAGTGCGCATCGCCGTACTTCGGGTTGAGTTCGACCGCATTCCGATAGAACTCCAGGGCCCGGTCGTAGTCGCCGCGCTCGTCAAACAGGTTGCCCAGATTGAAATGCGCCAGTGCGTACGTGCTGTCCGCCTCGATGGCACGCCTGTAGTAACTTTCCGCCCTGGCGAACTGACGCTCGTGGAAGTAGATTGTTCCCAGGTTCACCCACGCTCCGGCGGAATGCGGGTCCAGCTCAACGGCCTTCTCATAGGCCTGCACCGCGTCCTTCTTCGCCCCCGAACGCTCAAACCCGAGGCCGCTCTGGAACCAGTGCTCGGCTTCTTCACGCTTGTTGCGCTCGCTCTTGCCCTTCTCCCTGGCGCCCGGAAAGGCCAGCAGGCGGCGCAACTCGGTGTTGTCGAAGTTGAACAACAACTGGCCCGAGACCGCCTCCATGTGCTGCCCCGCCACCTCGACGCGAATGCGCCGTCCGTCGGCGATGACCTTCAGTTCACGGAGAGGGTCGGCCACTTCGTGCAGCCGTTCCCGAAGCGCCGCCAGTGCCAGCCGGATGCGTGTAGGGGAGATCTTGTCTAATTGCAGTTTCTGGAGGGTTCGGAGCGCAATAAGGTCTCTGAGCGAAAACGTCTGCTCGGACCCAATGAGGTCGTGACGCTCCCACTGACGAAGTTGACGCTCTGTCAAAGACAGCATGCGCCGAACTTCTGCTCTGGAATAAGTGGCCTTCAGCGCGGTGTCTGCCACCGGAGCCGATTTTAACATCCCTGGAGGCCTTTTCCTCGTTTCTTTTTCAACCCGAAAAACATCAGCTAAACCAGTCACCATTGACACAGCGAAATCAGCGGGTTCATACTGGTCTTGAGATGCAACTCAATTTCAACAGCGGCAGCGCGGCGGCTGCCTGCCCGCCTCCCCTCCCGACACGGCCGCTTATGAAGCTGGCTGAGTTGCGTCAGGGTGAGACGGCCGTTATTGATGACATTGACTTGCCTGACGACATGGCCCACCGCCTGATGGAACTGGGTTTCCTGCCCGGATCCACCGTGGAGGCGGCGCGCAGCGCTCCTGGCGGCGACCCTCGCGTTTTCCGCATCGACGGAACCGAGATTGCCCTGCGCCGCGAAACGGCAGACCACGTCATGGTTCGGCGGTAGGTGATTCATGTCGGACTGCCACGGATGCTCAGTGGCAGCGGCGATTCCGCCGCCTGAGGTTAAGACTCGCCACACCGTCGCCCTCGTCGGACCTCCGAACTGCGGCAAAACTACTCTCTACAATCGACTTACGGGCCTTCGCCAAAAGGTCGCGAACTTCCCCGGCGTCACCGTGGAACAGCACGTCGGCAAGGCGGCCATCTCCGGCCACCGCGAAGTCATACTGATCGACCTGCCGGGAATTTACAGTCTGGTTCCACGGTCGGAAGACGAGCAGGTATCCTGCGATGTCCTCACCGGACGCATGCAGGGTGTGCCGCGGCCTGACGCCGTGCTCCTGATTCTGGACTCCACCAACCTTGGCCGCCACCTGGCCCTCGCTGCTCCCATACTGCAACTGGGACTGCCGACTCTGATCGTCCTGAACATGGCCGACGACCTTCGCAGGCGTGGCGGAAACATCGACGCAGGGGCGTTGTCGCTCGAACTGGGCGCCCCGGTGGCACTCATCAGCGCCGCCGACGGGGACGGCGTCGACAAAGTATTCCATTTTCTCGAGGGCTCCTCCGCGGCGGTCAGGCCAAAGCCGTTGATGCAACTGCCTATACTCCAGGACGTGCCGAAGTGCCGGCAGTGGGCATCGCGCGTGGGAGCTCAGGCCCAGTATCAGGCGCCCGCGCCGCCCATCTGGACCCGACGGCTCGATTCTGTCTTCCTCCATCCTGTCTGGGGTCCACTCGTCTTCGTTGCGGTGGTGGTTGCCGTGTTCCAGAGCATCTTCACCGGCGCACAGCCCATGATGGAAGGCATTGAGAACCTGGTCACCTGGTCCGGCGGTCTCATCGGCGGGGCGATTTCCAACAGCCTGCTGAAGTCTCTGGTGGTGGACGGCATCTGGAGCGGCGTCGGCAGCGTCATCGTGTTCCTGCCGCAGATCCTGCTGCTGTTCCTCTTCATCGGCATCCTCGAGGACTCGGGCTACCTCGCCCGCGCGGCTCTCATTGCCGACCGCACCATGCGGCGGGTCGGCCTGCAGGGCAAGTCGTTCATTCCACTGCTCTCGGCGTACGCCTGCGCGGTTCCCGCCATTCTCGCAACCCGTACCATTGAGAACAAGCGGGACCGCATTGCCACCATCCTGATCGCGCCCTTTATGACATGCTCGGCGCGACTCCCGGTTTATGCGCTGCTGATCGCCGCATTCATTCCGGACCGGCCCGTGCTCGGCGCTGTGCTCGGAATGCGGGCACTGGCGATGCTCGGGCTGTACGCGCTCGGATTCCTGGCCGCGTTCCTGACCGCGCACCTGCTCCAGTCGTCGGTGCTGAAAGCCGAGCCGAACGCCTTCGTGCTGGAAATGCCCCCCTACCGCTGGCCCACGTTCCGATCCCTTGGGCTTAGGTTGTATGATCGGGGCCGCGTTTTCCTGCACCGCGCCGGTACGGTCATTCTCGGAGTCGCGGTAGTCCTGTGGGCACTGGCCAGCCTCCCATTGAAGGACGGCGCACCGCCACCCATTGAGCAAAGCTATGTCGGCCAGGTGGGTAAGGCGGTCGAGCCGCTGATTCAGCCGCTTGGCTTCAACTGGAAGATCGGCGTGGGCCTGATTACATCGCTGGCAGCACGCGAGGTGATCGTGGGTACGCTCGGAACGATTTACGGGATGGACGGCAGCTCGCAGTCGGGTGATTTGCAGGCTGCACTGAAGAAGGATCTCACGCCTGGTGGCGCATTCGCGCTCCTGGTCTTCTTCGCATTCGCGATGCAGTGTTTCTCAACGATCGCCGTCGTGCGCCGGGAAACGGGCGGGTGGAAGTGGCCCGTGATTCAGTTCGGGTACATGTCCGCCGTGGCGTATCTCAGCGCGCTGATTGTGAATCAGGCGTTCGCGCGCTTCGTCTGATCCGTGGGTGCCGGTCCGGTCTTGCGACCCGCGGTCCGAAACTCGTACTGCTGAATTTCTACCGCGGCACGTCCTTGCTCCAGCCGTGCCACCCGACCCTTGGCCACCAGCTTCAACTGACACCGATTGTCGAGTTCCGCCGGCCAGCTGATGGAGAGTTCCAGCCGCTTACCCGGCAGCAGGTTCTGATCCGTAGTGAACAATACGCCGTTGCTGCTGATGTTGACGGTGGTACCAACACCCTCTTCCGCCTCACCGTTCGAACGTTTGCTCAGGATGCGGTACCGCACCTCGCGCTCGATCGGGAACCGGTCGGCCGACCGGCGCTCCACTCCTCCACTCGTACGGCTGGCTGTTGACTGGGAATCGAACATGAATAAACCTTGTCCTCTCAATAGCATGACCCAGTTGCACATTCAGTGCAATAGGCAACTATTCTTACTACCTGGGGGATAGAACCCGTCTAAGTAGACGAACCTCCCCCTTCTTCGCCCCCTGCGGCCTGCTTCTGAGACTCCCTGAGTTGACGTATCTCATTCAGCCGAACACGGATCCGTTCCTCCACTCCCCTGGAGAGTGGTTCGTAAAACACCTTACCACTTAACTCGTCAGGGAGGCACTCCATTCCGGAAACCGCGTCCTGGTACTGATGGGCATGCTTGTAGCCCGATCCGTACCCCCACTCCTTCATGGCACGCGTCGGTGCGTTCCGCAAGTGAAAGGGCACCGGGTAGGGCCGGCTGGTTCGAATCTCTTCGGAAACCGCGTTCGCCGCCCGATATGCGGCGTCGGATTTCGGCGCAGCTGCCAGATAAATGGTCAGTTGCACCAGCGCCTGATCGCCCTCTGGGATTCCCAGAAAGTGGACGCACTCCTTCACCGCGACCGCCTGCTCCAGCGCTCTCGGATCCGCCAGTCCGATCTCCTCAATCGCCATTCGCATCAGCCGCCGAGCCAGGTACATTCGGTCCTCGCCCGATTCCATCATGCGACCCAGCCAGTACAAGGCGGCATCCACATCGCTCGACCGGACCGATTTGTGCAGCGCCGAGATGAGGTTGAAGTGCTCTTCGCCGCTCTTGTCGTACAGCAGCGTTTTCTGGCCCAGCGACTCGGTCAGCAACTGCTCTGTGATCTCGCCCGACGCCGGTGCCGCGGCGGCGAGCAATTCCAGCAGGTTGTACGCCTGGCGCGCGTCCCCGCCGCAATACACCGCAAGCTGCTCCAGCGCGTCGGGGCTGGCGCTCAGGTTCTTCGCACCCAGGCCGCGAACTGGATCCCCGAGAGCGCGATTCAGCAACGCCACAATCTCGTCGGCGGTCAACGCCGCCAGCCGGTACACCTTCGACCTCGACAACAGCGCCGGAATCACTTCGAACGACGGATTCTCCGTGGTCGCGCCGATCAGGGTGATGTCACCCTTCTCGACGAACGGGAGGAACGCGTCCTGCTGCGCCTTGTTGAACCGGTGGATTTCATCCACGAAGACAAGGGTTCGCCGACCCGCTCTCCGATTCCGCTCAGCGTCCAGCATGACCGCTTTGATTTCCTTCATGCCGCCCATCACCGCGCTGAACGGCACAAAGTCAGCCCGGGTTTGTTTCGCAATCAGGCGAGCCAGCGTCGTCTTACCCACACCCGGCGGTCCCCACAGCACCATCGACGAGAGCTGGTCCCGTTCGATCTGCAGCCGCAATGGCTTGCCCGGCGCCAGCAGGTGCGTCTGCCCGGCGTATTCTTCCAGCGTCTCCGGGCGCATGCGCTCGGCCAGGGGACGGCCAGCGTCCGGCGTCTCAAACAACGGAGTGTCGCCGAACAGACTCATGCGCGCCTCTGCCGCGAGGCCTCATACAACAGGATGGTGCCCGCCATCGCCGCGTTCAGCGACTCCACGCCGCTAGTCGGGATAGTCAGCGCCTCGGCGACAGCAGCCCACTCGCGGCTCACGCCCCTGGCTTCGCTGCCAATAATCAGCACCGTCGCCATCGAAAAATCCGGGTTCGTCTCCGCTGAGCCGTGCGGCAGCGTCGCCCAGACGCGCGCCCCGCGGCCCTCCAGCATCTCCGGCGTGGCGTCACGAAGCACCGGAACCCGGAACGCCGAGCCGGCCGAGGCACGCAACGCTTTCGGATTCCACGGATTCACAGTCCCTTTCGCCACCAGCACGCCGGAAGCGCCGAACGCCTCGGCTGCGCGAAGCAGAGTGCCAGCATTACCAGGATCCTGAACGCCGTCCAGCACCAGCAGCAGCGCCACCCCCGCAAACATCGCGTCAAGCGAAGCCTCCGGCGGCCGAACCAGTGTCAGCACGCCCTGTGTGGTTTCTGTGGAAGCGATGACTGAGAAGATATCGTCCGGAACCGATATGAAATCGCCCTGCATGCGTGGTGCGGCTGTGTCGGACGCGATCACCGCCTCCACTTCACAGGGACTGCGCAGCGCCTCCTCCATCAGGTGGAAGCCTTCAGCCACACAGAGGCCGTCCGAGGTCAGGGAACCCCGTTCCACTGCCCTGCGTATTTCCCGAAGCAGAGGATTTTTCGTACTGGTGAGGCGGGTTGCCGCCGACGTGTGCGTCCGGCGAGGGAACATCGTATGCTGAGTAAGCAGCAGTCAGAATCATAGCGCACATGCTCAGGCTCCTCTGGCGCGCGCTGTTGGTCCCGGTCCTTGCGGTGGCGATGTATCTGGGGTGGATTACCGTCCAGATTCACAAGCAGTCGACGATTGACGAAGCTCGCCGTGCGGACGTGATCATCATTATGGGCGCGGCCGAATATCGAGGCAAACCATCTCCCGTGTTGCGGGCGCGAATCGATCACGCGTTCCAGCTGTGGAAGCGCAAACTCGCGCCCCGAATTCTAACCACCGGCGGAGCCGGCGGCGATCCTGTTTACACCGAAGGCGAGGTCGCGCGCAACTACCTGGTCCGGCAGGGCGTGCCGTCGGAAGCCATCATGGTGGAATCGGAAGGCTCCAGCACGTGGCAAAGCACCATCATTGCCGCCGAAATGATGCGCCGCACCAACCTGAAATCCTGCATTGTGGTGAGTGACGCCTACCACATATTTCGAGTCAAAAAGATGCTGGAATTTCGCGGGCTCGACGTGTACGGGTCGCCGCGGCGGGATGAATTGAAGGGTTGGAGAGAAACCCGGCTGTTTCTGCGGCAGGCTGTCGGGTATATGCTCTGGCAGGTCGGATTTACGATTTAATCGCCAGTAGTTTTCTGTACAACTCCCGCTGTTTTTCCGCAATGGCGTCCCAGTTGTAGACGCGCTCCGCCGTAGCCCGGGCGTTGCGCCCCAGTGTGTCGCGGCGGTTCTGATCCGTCAAAACGGCTGTGATGGCGGCGGCAAATGCCCCGGGGTCCGATTCCACCAGCACATCGTGACCTGGGCGCAGTTCGTCTAACCCGTTCACTCCGCCCGGCGTGCTGACAATGGCCTTGCCCATCGCCATCGCTTCCATGATCTTGATATTCGTCCCGGCCGAAGCCAGCAACGGCGCCATCACCACGCTCGCCCGGCGGTAGGCCGGCCGTACGTCGGAGACGAAATCCTCGATCTCCAGACCGGGTTGATCCAGCCTGAAACTGAGCCGGTCCCGCCAGCGCTCGAAATAGAACTGGTGGCGCGAGCCGGCGATCACGTGCAGGGTCGGCCTGGCTTCCGCCAAACGAACCCAAATTTCCCGCAGGAAGAAGTCGAGCGCCAGCAGGTTCGGCAGGTGATTGAAGGAGCCGATGAACAGAATACGGCCCGGCTCCGGCGCTTCCTCTGAAGGCTGGAACCGCTCCAGATCGACGCCGTTCGCAAGCGTCTCCACCAGCCGGGCACCCTCAATCGACCGCCGGTCTTTCTCCGACATCGTGACCACGCAGTCCACGTCCCGCCACGCGGCTTTTTCAAAACGAACCCAACGCTCCAGCTGTTGCCGCAGGTCGTAGTCTCGCTCGTCGCGAGAAAGCAGCTGGCGGTAGAGGTCGACAGTGACATCGTGTTCCACCAGCACCGTGCGCGCCCGGCCGCAGTCGGCGGCATACTGCGCCATCTGCGTGAACTCCAGCTGCACGATCTCCGGGTTCCATTTGCGGACCGTCTCCTGGAGCGCCGCGCGAAACGCCGGGGAGTCGAAGTCGTCCACCGCGTCGGGCCGTCCCCGGTCCACGTGGGCGTGCGTTCCCACGCGCCGCACCTGCACGATCTCCGCGCAGATGTCGAGCAGTTCGGGCGGCGGCGTCCGCAGTTCGTCGACAAACAGCAGCAGCACCTGAGTGAAGTCGGCCGCCGCGCGCCGCATCAGGTTGTACATTCGAACCGCCCCACCGTGTGACAGCGGGAAGGGCGAGTAGCAGCTGGCCACCGCCACCACGCGGCCGGTGCGAGCCGCCCGCCCAGGAAACACCGCCACGTCGCCCGCGCCCAGCGCGAAGATCAGCTCCTCATGCTGCGGCGTATCGTACGAAGGCTCCAGCCAGCGGCCCACATGCCAGGCTTCCACCAGGACATCTTCCGCCGCGCGATCGTGCTCCAGGGCGGCCTTCAGGTTCAGGCGCACCAGGGCATCGGACCACATGCGCCGAAACAGCGCTGGACTGCTGACCGACCGTGCCAAAAATCGCAGGTAATTCCGTTCCAGGACCCGGGCCAGTTCGTCCTCGGAGTAATAGCGCGACGTGGTGGTCCGGTGGTCGTGCAAAGTGCGCGCGCCGGCCACGAACACGCTCGACCAACCGCGCTGCCAGGCTCGCACGCAGATGTCGAGGTCCTCCACGTAGGCCGGCGCGAACACCTCGCCAAGGCCGCCCAGCAGCCGGAGTTTCCGTGTGTCGTACAGCGAGCAGCCGCCGCTCCCATAGATCACCCACGTCAGGTCCTCGCCCGGAATGGGTTCGATGCAATGGACGGGGAACTCGGTGGTGGTCCTGTGGCGTGCAGGCGGCCGCATCACAGCCTTACCCGTTTCCTCGCGCCGACGGCCTTCGGGGAAGAAGATCTGCGCCGTGGCGCAAAACAAACCCGGGATCGCGCTGAAGGCGTTCCCGAGCGCCGCGAAAAAACCTGGCTCGGGCACCATGTCATTGTTCAACAGCAGGGTGTGCGAGAACTGGGCCGCGCGAATGCCACGATTGACGGCTCGCGCGAACGAAAGCGGCTCCCGGCTGACCTCCACACGAACCTGCGGATACTTCGCGCGGAGCCACGCTTCGGTGCCGTCGTCTGACCCGTTGTCGACCACAATCACTTCCGAGACGCCTCCAATGTGGGGCAGCAGCCGCTCCAGCAGGGGCTGGCCGTTTCGCGACGGGATGACGACGCTCATCCCGGCAGGCAAAATGGGTTCGTTCTGCACGGGAGCCACCCGGATCTGCTTGCGCCGGGCCGCCAGCCGCCCCGCGATCCGGGCCGCCGCGAACGCCAGCGGACGCCGCATCTGGGACGGGTGCCGCAGTCGCCACAACCAGGTGTAGAGGTCGCCACCAGGGTGTGTCTGGAACACCAGGTGCTCGCGGAGCCGCCACCAGACATGCCTCGCCAGGGCGGGCAGTCCACGGGGCCGCAGCATGTAGTGGTCGAGGTTGTGGTTGTAGAACAGAGTTCGGAAGGGGGCGAACCGCCAGCTCATCCAGCGCAGCCGGGCGTAGGTCGACTTCGGCTCCAGCACAATGGCGCTGTACGCGATGGGCCGGCCCTGCAGCGCTGACTCAATCCGCGCGACATTGTCGTCCCACGACCGCCCAATGCGGTACGGAATCCACCGGCCAGCAGGCGGAGGAAACTCGGACACCACGAAAAGCTCAGCTTCCGGGGCGATCTGTGAAAATTTAAGTACGAAAGCATCGACCCGGTCCGGCGCGCACGATGCGAAGGCTACCTTGACCGGGCGGCTCACTTTAGATCACGGAACTCGCGTCGAGCTTGTGTCCGGCCTGGTAGTCGCTCCACATATCGAGCGCCTGCAAACAGAACGCCGTCGACACAGGATTGCTGTGCGGAATCAACTGGCCGTCGCGACGTCCGAAGCAATAGCCGCCGGCAAATCGTTTCCCCGCGTCAGCCGCGGTCTGAAACAGCGGAATGCGTGCGGCTTCTTCGGTGGCCTCCGCTAAATCGAGCTCGACAACCCCGGCTGCATCGGCCAGTATGCGGACCCGCAGCAACTGTCCGTTCACGTCGGAGCGCTCAAAGTCATCCCGGATACTGCGAAGGAATGCCGAGACGCGCTCGATACCGGTGCGGAGGGCATCGCGGACTTCCGCACGCTCTGGCTCCTGCAGGATCGCCTCCAGGAAATAGCTGTAGGCGTGCAGCCTGTCCATCGTCTTCGACGGGGTCTCCGCCGGAAGGAACTCGTCCGCATGATCCAGAGACCAGCGCAGCGCCTGCTCCCACGACTCACGGAAGTCTGCCCGCCCCGTCACGGCCGCCAGATCCCGAAACGCCATCGCCGATTTCAGCTGATAGCAGCCCGGCCCGCGCGACCACTGCGCCGTGTAAGGCAGAGCCTCGCACGAAGGCAGTCGCAGGATTGGGTGGAACACGTCGCCCGAGCGGAAATGCGCGAACGACTGACCGCCACGCACCGCAGCGTCGAGCCATTTCTGATCGCCTGTGACCCGCCAGAGCGCAAGCAGACCACGAATAATGATGCCGGTGTCGAAGAAGTAGGCCAGAGATTCGGCCGAGCCGTCGTCCGGGTACTCATAGGGCCAGATTCCCGGCGATTCCATCCAGGCGTGGTCGACCAGGAAGGCCGAGGCCTGTGTCGCCGCATCCAGATACCCGGCGTTGCCGCTGCGCCCGTAGAGCCACACCAGGGCGCTTACGCTGTAGCCGGTGATCTCTGTGGAAACGCGGAGGTTACGCTCCAGGTCGGCGCGATAGTAGCGGGCTGCGCCCCCCTGCGGCTCCTGAATTCCGGAGTGAAGAAACCACGCGCCCGCGGCCTCGTCATGACTGATCTTCGCTGTTAAGGGTGACGACAACAGAACTGATCCAGAAGTGTAGCTGATTCCTCGATCCTAGCATCCTACCTGCGGCGGCTCCCAAAAATCGCTAATATAGGTTCACCGCGGATCGGGGAGTGCCGCCTGCCTTGCGCTTCTTTCTGCTCATTTTCGTGATCGCCGCGACGGTGCCGCTGACCGCGCAGGATCCGGTTCGGCCGGGAATCCTGCGGGGCCGTCTGCTCCAAATCTCGGCGACAGCCATCTCACTGACCAACGCCGAAGGCAAAACGGTCCACTGCGCCCTCGACAACAAGACGTATATGGAGCGAGAGGGCCAGCGCGTTTTCGCCGGAGCGTTGCAGGTGAACGATCCTCTTGAGATTGTTGCCGACCGCCGTGCCTCCACCGACACCTGCTACGCCCGCACCGTTCGCATCGTCGCGCCCGGAACCCGCCTGTTGCAGATCAGGCCGTCCTACCGGTCGTCGCTGGAGTACATCTACCCACGCGGGAACATGACGTTCTCCGGCGTGGTCCGGCGTCTGAACGCCAACGTCCTGGTGCTGCGGACGAAGGACGAGCCCGAGCGGCTGGTGCTGCTCCGCGATGACACGCGGTTCCTCGACAGCGGCTTTCCGGCCGACCGCGCCGCCCTGGGGGTCAATACCCGGGTGTTCGTCAGAGGGGGTCGCAACCTTGAGAACGACCTCGAGGCCTACCAGATCATCTGGGGCGAAATTGCCGGCCCTGCGCCGGGGCGTTGAGTTAGCTCAGCTTCCACGGCTTTCGGTACTTGCGCCCGGTCATACGGTCGGCTGCCTTGTCGTTCACGATCCGCTCGGTTTTGTCATCGAACTCGATCCGGTGCCCGGTCCGGTACGCGATGTTCCCCAGGTGCCCCGCCTTGGTCAGCTTGTGCCCATACTCCACGTCACAGGTGCAGCGTTCCCTCGATTTCATGCTGTTGAGGAACTCGCGAATGTGCCCCGGGCTGTCGGGAATGTTCATCTTTGGGGCGGGGATCTCGGCGACTTCCTTACCTTTACGGAACAGCTTGTGGCGGCCGTAGTCTGTCACCAGAGTCCCTTCCGTTCCCTGGAATGCGGCGCCGATCGCCCAGTCCTCCAGCCCCGGTGGTCCCTGCAGGCCCATGCTCCAGACCATCGACAGCCCGCCTGGATATTCGTACTGCACTTCCATCCGGTTGGGCGTTTCGGCGTTGTCGTCGGTGAGATCCCGATGCCCCGTGGCAGCCACGAATCGGGGCGCGGTCAAGTCGAGCGCCCAGTAAACGACGTCGGTGATATGGCAGAAGAAGTCGATGAACATGCCGCCCGAGTAGTCCCAGAAGTAGCGGAACTTGAAGTGGGACCGGTTCTCGTTGTAAGCCCGCCGGGGTGCAGGTCCCAGCCAGAACTCGTAATCGAGCTCCTTTGGCGGCGCGGAATTGGCCGGTGCGCCAATCCCCTTGCTCTCTCCGTTGCGCCACACCTGAACCCGCTCCACCTTGCCGATCACGCCCGATTTCACCAGTTCCACCACACGCCGGTAATTTGGCAGGTCGTTGTGGATGTGATTCCCCATCTGCGAAACCCGGTTGTACTTGCGGACGGCGTTGGCCATCGCCCGGCCCTCGCCGATGGAATAGCTCAGAGGCTTCTCCACAAACACGTCCTTGCCGGCGCGGAAGGCTTCAATCGCAGGGAGTGCGTGCCAGTGGTCCGGCGTGGCAATGCAGACGGCGTCCAGGTCCTTCATGGCCAGCAACTTACGGTAGTCGCTGAAGGTGACCGGCGCGACGTTTCGCTGTTCCCCGATGTAGGCCATCGCGCGCGCAATATAGCGCGTATCCAGGTCGCAAACCGCCACGGGATTCACGTCGGGATGCTTCAGAAAGCCGCGAACCCGGCTCATGCCCTGATTGCCGACGCCAATGAAGCCAACGTTAATCCGCTCACTGGCTGCGGCCAGCCTGGCAAGCGGAGCCGCCCCGAGGGCCAGCAAGATCTCTCTTCGTGTCATCTTCGCAGGAGCTTAGCACAGCCACTTCCGCACGGCGATGCGCGGCGAAGTTGGACATGAGACTTCTGGCGCTTGTATGCTGGACAAACGTTTAGTTCGATGTCCTTACCGCTCCACAAAAGAGAGAACGACGTTTTCGTAAGCTACGCACACGCGGATGTCGGAAACGTAAGTCCGATCATTGGGTGGTTGAAGAAGTTCGCCGGGCTGAAAGTTTGGTATGACCCGACGAGTGGCGACGCGTCAAAACGAACGACGGCTCTCCTTTCCGAGGGCCTGCAATCCGCTCGTGGAGCTATTTTCGTGCTTTCCTCAAGCTGGACGACGTCCACGTGGTGTCAGGACGAGCACGAGCTTGCGCTCAGCGAACGTCGTGCGCAGGACGGATATTCGATTCGTGCAATTCGACTCGATGAAACCGCAATCCCGCCTTGGTTCAAGGTCGCAAACGTTATCGACTTTCGCCAGTTCGATCAGCGCTCGGCGGCGGATCTCCTCCGCTCAATGACTATCGACCCGGCCGGGCGGTACGACAACGATCAAGACGTCTACTTCGCTGGGCCATGGACGAATCCCGGCAGCGCAGTGAAGCCGACCTTGCGTTGTCTTCAGGAGGTTGGCTGGAGGTTGGTAGGCGACTCGCCCGACCACCCCGCCTTTAAAGAATCGCTTCCGCGCATCCGCTTCATCATGGAGTCGGTCCGAGGGTTGGTCGCGTTCCTGCCGTTTAGTTCGAAATACCAGGGCACGAACACGTCGCCTTTCATTCTTGCTGAAGTGCGCATCGCGCAGCAGTTGGCCAAACCCTATATGCTGCTCGCCGAGGAAGGCGTGAATATACCGGATGATTGCGCTGCTGGTAAATTCGGAGAGGTCCTGCGGATTTCGCCCGAGGGTCTCCCCTCGTCCGTTGGCAGCGCGCTGAGATCCTTCGACAGCTACCTGGAAGACGTACCTCATTCCGACGCACGATCCTATTCCTTTCTGGCGGCATCTTTGCGCGAGGACGACCGGGACGCAGAGGATGTCTCTACAGTTGTGGAGCGCGCGAGCAACATGCGGTGCGTGCGCGGGGTTCGCCTTTCTGGGCAGCACGTACAGGCGGCCATCATCGATCGCATTCGCAACGCCGGCTTCGTGATCGCCGACATTAGCAACAACCCGCGGAACTCGCTGATCGAGGCAGGAGTGGCGCTCGGAGCAGGCGTGTCGCTACGTGTGATGTGCCGGGGGCCTCTTGACGGCTCCGCGAAAGCGCCGTTCATGTTTGGGGACGGCGAGGTGAACTGGTACGAGAATACGGTACAGCAGCTCGCAACCGTATACCGAATCGGGCGGCTGTTCCGCCGGCGCATCATTCGCGCCTGATCAACTGCGCCAAAGCGAAGCTCATGAAAACCACGGGTCGAATGTCCGGTGATGCAGTTCGCGCACCGCGGGCGCTGGTCGATATGGACGAGACGCTCTGTGACTACTCCGGCGCCATCGCTGCCGGGCTAGCTCGTCTGCGCGGACCACGAGAGGACCCGAAACTGGAGGACGGACCCAATCCCCCGGCCCACATCGCCGCTCGCAAGCGCCTCATCACAGCGGTACCGGGGTTCTGGCGGAATCTCGCGCCGCTCCGTAGTGGCTTCGATGTTCTGGATATTCTGATCTCGTTGGGTTTTGACACATACATCGTCACGAAGGGACCTGCCGGGCTGCCCTCGGCGTGGACGGAGAAGGTGGAATGGTGCCGCGAGCATGCTCCTGGCTTACCACTCGTTGTGGCCGATCACAAGGAAGTGGTAGCGGGAGATGTTCTGGTGGAAGACTGGCCTCCGTATATAGAGAGGTGGCTGGAGAGGTGCCCTCAAGGATTAGTAGTGGTGCCGGCAACACCGTGGAACTCGGACTGGTGCCTCGCTTCATCCCTGTCGATCCGCTACGACGGAACGAACCTCAATTCAGTACGCGAGCGGCTTCATGAGGTAGTTGCGCGGTTTGAGGAGCAGAACGTCGACGGGCGATAGCGGCGCGCCGCTGCAGAGCGCGCCGGGCAATGCGGGCCCTGTATTTAGCACGTCTCAGGGGGGCATGCGTCGAAGGCGAGACCCACACAGGCGTCTACAGTGTGTCGGGGTATGAGACGGTGCAGGCGCGGGGCGCGGATTTGGCGAAGTGACTGCGGCGAATCCCGGATCGGAGGCAAGGCGGACGGTGAGTTCAGCGCAGGCATTCCGCTTCTGGCTCAAGGGGTTCATCAGCTTTGGTGGCCCCGCCGCCCAAATCGCAATCACGCAGATGGGTTGGTTCTTCACCAGGGCAGCCTTGCTCCACTTTCGGCGGCGCCGACGCGTAATTTGCCGTACGTCCATCAGGGCGAGTTCGACACTAACGGTGGCTGTCCGCAACTTAGAGGATCGATGACCTGGCGCAGGGCCAATCGCTCTTCGTGCCTGGTTTGAATCTCATGGCGGGCGCCGCATCGACAACCGTGGTAACCTGGTTCACCTTCCTCCCGTCGTTTTTTTTGTTTCTGGCCGGTGGTCCAATTTAGCGGCGCACCGTGCCGGAAATGATCACGGCGTGCGCAACTGCAGGGCTTCTGGCGCGACAATTGCCGCGCTGGACTCCCTACTTCGCAGCCACACGCCAGTGAGAAACATCTGGCCACTTCCTGAGTTCTTCCGTTGCCCAGGCCGTGGACTTCCCGTTGTGGCACGTTGTACAGGGGTTCGGGATCCTGAACTTGTCGGTCATTGAGGGAGGGATGAACTTGAACGTGTGGCTTCGCACGTTGACGTCGGCAATGGTCTGTTCGATCTTTGGCATGTGGCAATTCACACATTCGCTCCCCGCCGAACCTGCCTTGTGATGGGTATGTCGCTCAATCGTCGCGGCGTGTGGACCGTTGGGCGAGTTGGGGCCGTGGCAACTGAGACATAGCGTCGTAGCGGGTTTGAGCAGGTCGGCGTTATACGCGCTGCCGTGAGGATCGTGACAACTGGAGCAGGTTACTCCATGCGTATACATGCTGCTTTGCACGTAGTCGTTGCCTTGCATCCGGTTCTTGTGCGCCGTGCCATCGGCGAAGTGCGTAAAGGCGGTCTCTCCCAGTTTGTGCTCTTCCAGTTCCCAGAAGTCGCCCAGATTTCTGGTGACATCAAACCCCACCGGCCAGTCGAAATATCGTCCGGCGATCGGATTGGTTAGGGGCTTGCCCTGCGAATGGCATGGAATGCATGCGTCGGTCGCTCGTGTGGAACTGAGGCGTGCTGGATTCACGACCGTGTCCCGCGATGGCTTCCGCGCGTGGGCGACGCCGGGGCCGTGGCACTGTTCACAACCCACGTTTCATTCCGTGACGGTCTTCGTCTGGACGTTTTAATTGACTGAATGGCATCCGTCGCACAGGGGGCCGGTCGGCCGCTGCACTGAGCCGGAAGCGGAAAGTAGTCGTCACCGACCTTCTTGAAATAGCGCTGCTTCCACTTGCTTCCGCAGGTAAAGGCGACATCTTCCAGCTTGAAAGTCAACAGCGGATCGGCTTTCGAAAAACTGGGAATGATCGCCTCGGGATGTTGCTTCGGATCGACAATGACATTCGCCCTGCGCGTCTTTGACCATCGCGCGCAGGTCTCTGCATGGCAAGGCTTACAGGACACCGACCCCGCATATCCCGCGTTCGGGGATGGTTGTTGCGCCACTACCGTTAAGCTGGCTGCGGACATCATCATCAGGAAGACGAGGCACCGGATCATGCTGAAGAGTTTAGCGGTCTAAGGGGAGGATCACCTGAGCGTGTTGGTTAAGCTAATCCTCAGATCTGTGTGTTGTAATCGGGTGGCATGCAAAGGGATCTACTCACCCTCGCCCGATGCTTCATGTTTGTTTCGATCGCGTCTTCTCAAGCTTTCGCGCAGCTGCCCACAGCCCTTCTCACCCTGGCCGATTGTATCCGGCTGGCGAATTCGATTCCTTCCGCGGTCACAGTCGCCAGGCAGGAAGCCAGAATTGCCGCACTTGGGATCAAGGTCGCGCGATCCGGATTCCTCCCGCAGGCCAGTCTGACTGGAGGCACAGTTTACAATTCGCCACGATCCGACCGTCAGGCGTTCGTCTCCTTCAATGGCCCGCGAGAGTACATCACGATGGCCAGTGTGGGAGTTGAAATCGATACTTCCGGACGGCTGCGGGCTGCCTACGCCCGGTCCAGGGTGGATCGCGATGCGGCGGAGGTTGGCATCCGGCTTTCCGAGCGCGATTTGCGGCGTGCGGTGACCATCGCGTACTACCGCGTTCTGGTGGCACGGAAACTCGCGGAGGCTTCACAAAGCAGCCTGACCGAAGCTCAGGCATTCGAGACACGGGTCCAGGCACTATTCGGCGGAGGCGAAGCTGCTCAGGCCGATGTGGTGAAAGCGTCGGCGCAGGTGGCATCCTTCGATCAACTAAATCAGGCTGCGGAACTGGATGCCCGGCTGGCGAACCAGGAACTGGCAAGCTACTGGACAGCGGATACCGATGCACCGCTCAATCTGGAGGATGCGTTAGCGCAGGTTGCGGTCGAAGCACCAGCGCCGGAGCCCGCCGCCTTCCTTCGCCGGCCGGAATTTCGGATCTTCGACCTCCAGAAACAGGGCTTTACCCTGGATGCCAAACGCGAGCGCGCGGCGCTGCTGCCGCAGATCTTTCTCGGCTACCAATACGGAATCGACGCCAGTCGCTACGCCTGGAACGAAAGAGGCAAAGCGCTTACAGCCACTCTCAACATCCCAGTCTTCGACTGGTTTCGCGCCCGTAGCTTAGCTCAGCAGTTCACTTTGCGTGCGGAGCAGATAACTACCACCCGCCAGGTCTCGGAGAGGGTCTTTTCCCGAGAGTACGAGTCGGCCAGGTCGAGACTAAACTCGATCCATTCGCAATTGAAGACGGCGGACTCCCAGGTGAAGCTGTTTGAACAAAACCTGAAACTCTCCCGGCTGCGCTATGACGGTGGTGAAGGTCCGGCGCTGGAGGTGGTTTTTGCGCAGACCCAGCTGCAACAAGCTCGGGCCAACTATTTCAATACGCTGTTTCTCTACACGAATGCACGAGCGGACCTGGAGGTCGCGGCCGGTCGATGAAGATCCTTTACTTGTTGACTTTCGGTCTGATGCTGTCCGGTTGTGGTGGCGGCCACGGGGAAGACCCCGCCCCCACGAAGGCTGTCGTTGCAGTTAAGACGGCCCGGGCGGAAGGGACTTCCGTCGAGCTGATCTTACGCGCGCCAGCTACTATCTTTCCCCGCGAGCAGGCGAATATCACGCCTCGCCTGACGGGTGTCATCCGTGAATTGAGGGTTCGCAAGGGCGACACTGTCTCCGCAGGCACGGTGCTCGCCACCCTCGAGAATCGTGACCTCAGCGCTCAGCGCGACGAAGCGTTGGCCATGGTTGCCGATGCGCAGGCCAGTCTGGAGAAGGCTCGTAAAGGCACGCTGCCGACGGAACTGGAGCGAGGCCGCGGTCTGGTCGAAACCACTCGCGCCGCGCTCAATCAGTCGCAGAAGATCTACGGCCGACGAAAATCACTATTCGAGCAGGGCGCGATTCCCAACCGCGATCTCCTGATCAGCGAGACCGAACTCGCCACCGCAAAGACGAACTTCGATGTGGCAACGCGCTCACTCGCTCTTTTGGAGCAACAGTCCCAGGGACAGGACCTGAGGATTGCCGAGGCTCGGGTAGAACAGGCAAAGAGCCGGCTTGCCAGCGTGACGGCGCAACTACAGTTCGCGGACTTGCGCGCGCCATTCTCCGGCGTCATCACCGAACAGTTTCAGTACGCGGGTGATTTGGGTCAGCCAAGTTCGCCTATTTTTACGATTGTCGATCTCGCCACTGTTTCCGCGAGGGCACAGGTGCCCGAAGCCGAGGCATCGCGAGTCACCCTGGGACAGCCCTGCGCCTTTTCGGGTGGCGATTCCGAGGAGAAAGCGACTGGCGGCAAGGTCAGCGTGATCAGTCGGGCCGTCGACGCGCAACGCCGGACAGTCGAGATCTGGTGTGAAATCTCCAGGCCACCGTCCACATTGCGCTCCGGGACCTTTGGCCGCGTCGCTTTTCAAACAGGTTCGTTGCAGGACACAGTGCTTGTCCCTGTCGGCGCCCTCCAGTTGGAGGAGGGTACCCGCAAGGGTTCGGTTCTCATTGTGGACTCCAGGAACATTGCCCATCGCACAGAGGTTGAGGTGGGAGATCTGGCAGGCGAGAAACGGGTTATTCTCCGTGGACTAAAAGCAGGTCAAACGGTCATCGTGGAAGGTGGCTACGAACTGCCTGATGCCTCGCAGGTGCAGATTGGCAAGGAGTCGGCCAAATGAGTAACAGTCTGGCGGAGTTCGCTCTCCGTCATGGCCGGGCGCTGGTCCTGGTAGCGCTCAGCTTCGCGGTCTCGGGCCTGTTCCTGATTCCGCAGATTCCCGTCTCCATCTTTCCGCAGACCGATTTTCCGCGCATCGTCATTCTGGTGGATAACGGCATCTCCCCGCCGAACATTCAGATGACGACGGTCACTCGTCCTATTGAAGAGGCCATCCGACTGGTGCCCGGCGTGACCACCCTCCGCTCCACGACGGCGCGCGGATCGACGGAAATCAGCGTGTTCTTTCGCTGGGACGTGGACATCCTCAACGCACTCCATCTGGTGCAGGGGAGAATTTCTCAGATCACGCCGACATTACCTCCGGAATGCCGTTTCTACATCAACCGGCTGACCTTTTCGGTATTCCCGATGGTGGGGTTCAGTATCACGTCTCCCTCCCGCAGCACGTCGGAGCTGTGGGACCTTGCCTACTATGAGCTTTCCCCTCGCCTCTACCGGTTACCAGGCGTTGCGGAAACCAGGATCGTGGGCGGACGTGCTCCCGAATATCACGTCATTGTCGATCCCAAACGGCTCAACGCTTTCAACATGCCGCTGACGAAGGTGGTGGACGCAATCCGCAACAGCAACACGCTGGTGCCGGCGGGAATGTTGCAGGAGAACTATCACCTCTATCTAACGACCGTCACCGGGCTCATGGAAAAGCCGGAACAAATTGAGAACACGGTCGTCGATGTCGTCAAAGGTAACGCGGTGCTGATCAGGGACCTGGCGGAGGTGCGGGCCGGCGAGAAGCCGACTTACAACATCGTCACCGCCAACGGGCGTCCGGCCGTTCTGGTGAATGTGCTTCAGCAGCCGGACGGCAATGCTATTGAGGTGGCCGACGCGGTGAACGCGGAACTGGCCGAGATGCGAAAGACATTGCCAAAGGATATCGAGATCTCCACTTACTACGATCAGTCCATTCTGGTGCGGGACTCGATTTTTGGAGTTGTGGAAAGCATCCTGATTGGTCTCGTACTATCCGTCGGCGTTCTGCTGCTGTTCCTGAAAAACTGGCGCACCACCCTGGTTGCCGCCGCTGTGATTCCGGTTGCTGTGCTGATCGCCGTCGTGTGCATGAAGCTCTTCCACATGAGTTTCAACCTGATGACCCTGGGCGGAATCGCGGCCTGCATTGGAGTGGTGATCGACGATGCCATTGTGATGGTTGAGAACATCGCCGTTCATCTGCACCACGGTGAACTGCCCCTGGATGCGGCTCGCAAAGCGATTGTGGAACTCACACCGGCGCTGATCGGTTCGACCCTGACGCCGATCATGGTGTTTGTTCCGCTCATTTTCCTTGGGGGAATCACCGCCGTGTTCTTTCGCGCGCTGGCGCTCACGCTCGTCGCGTCACTTCTGGCCTCGCTTGTACTGGCGCTGGTATTTACGCCGGTACTCGCGGCCTGGCTGTTGAAACCAGCAACGGAGAACTCCGAAGGACGCTGGATGCGAGGGCTGACCGCCCGTTATGAATCCGCGCTCCAGTGGAGCCTGCACCATCCCCGACTGATCGCGGCCCTGAGCGTCGTGATTCTGGCTGGCGTTGGCGGCCTCTACGTTCAACTGGGAAGCGGATTTCTGCCGGAGATGGATGAAGGCGCCTTCGTCCTGGACTACCGCACGCCCGCAGGTACATCCCTGCAGGAGACGGATCGAATCCTGCGCAAAATCGAGAAGCATCTCGCCGACACGCCGGAAATCGAGAGCTATTCCCGCCGCACCGGTGCGCGGTTGGCTCTGGCGATTGCCGAACCGAACACGGGCGACTTTCTGGTCAAGCTCAGGAGGAAGCGAAGTCGCTCTCTGGAAGACGTCACGTCGGAACTTCGAGAAAAGATTACGACGTCTGAATCGGCCATTGAAGTTGAGTTTCCGCACGTCCTCGAAGACCTGGTCGGCGATCTGGCATGGTCCCCGCAACCCATCGAGATCAAGATCACACACAAGGACGAAGCCGTCTTCAAACAGGTCGCAAAGACCATAGAAGAATGGCTTCCTAAAGTGAGCGGCGTCGTGGATATCGTGAATCAAACAATCGTGATCGGCCCGGCGATCAATTTCCGGGTTGATCCTGAGAAGGCCCAGCGCGCCGGATTCACTGTGGCTGACATCGCGAACACCGAAGCGGCCATCCTCGACGGGCAACTCGCTTCAACGATGATCCGTGGCGACCGGAAGATCGGCATCCGAGTTCGTTACCCAGCCGAACAAAGAAACGGCGTGGACCAGTTGCAGTCTCTGCTTTTGACTTCGCCAACGGGTGTCACCGTACCGCTGGCAAGCATCGCTCACGTGGAGATGCAGGAAGGTCAGACCGAGATCCGGAGGGAGAACCTGCGCAACCTCTCTTCCGTCACCGCCCGTCTGTTGCGACGCGATCTCGGCAGCGCCATTCAGGAGATTCAGGAGCGCCTGCCGAAGGAGGTCAAGCTCCCGCCAGGCACGAATATCGAGTATGGCGGTCTCTACCAGATCCAGAAAGAGTCTTTCCTGGGACTGACGCAAGTGTTGTTGATGTCCATGGTTTTGATCTTCGTCATTCTCGTTTTCGAATTCCGTTCGTTTGCCCACCCCTTCGCGATTCTGCTGGCCACTTTGCTTTGCACCTTCGGAGCCTTGCTCGCGTTGCTGTTGACGGGTCAAACGCTGAACATCTCTTCGTTCATGGGCATCATCATGGTGATTGGCATTGTGCACAAGAACGGTATCCTGATGCTGGACTCAGAGCAACACTTCACAGGGCAGGGACTGGCTCTGCTGGATGCGGTATTCCAGGCGGGGCGCAGGCGCTTGCGGCCGATCCTGATGACGGCGCTGGCAACGATCTTTGGAATGTTGCCACTGGCCTTAGGCGTTGGTTCAGGCGCCCAGCTCCTGCAGCCGCTGGCGATCGCGGTGATCGGCGGGGTACTGGTCTCGATGGTCCTGTCGCTGATTATCACACCAGTCGTTTTCACGATGGTAAGGCGGAGCAGCACTGCCTGACCTCGCCCCACTCGACTCGCAACCTTTCTGCCGGATTCCAAAGTCCTTCGGAAAGGAACCGCTCCTGTCGCGATGCCACCCAGCGAGCTCTTCAACGTGATCTCACTGCGCTACCGTCTCTGAACGCGCCTGCTTAATTAGGGCAATTGCGAGTGGTAAACCGCGCTCCGGGCGGTCTGATGCCCTCTGACAGAATCGGAACGGTTCGGAACGTTGCGGCGGGGTGCCGAGGCTTCTAGAATTGACATAGCCCTAATGCATTACCTCGCCGCCGTGTCGCTGCGCTTGCCAACGCGACTGCTCTGCCTCACAATCAGTCTCGTGAGTTTTGCTGCGAGCGAACCGCGCCAGGTTATCGACCGCTACTGCCTGGGATGCCATACCGACGGTGTCAAGTCCGGCGGGCTGTCGCTCAGCAAGGCCACTGCCAAGACCGCTGCCGAGAATCCGGAAGCCTGGGAGAAAGTAGTCCGCAAGCTGAGTCATCGCCATATGCCTCCGATCGGAGCGCCGAGGCCGGATGAGGCTACTTACAACAGCACGATCGGTTCCCTGGTGTCGTCGCTGGACAGCTTGCCGCCGAACCCTGGTCGGACGGCGACGTTTCGACGGCTGACGCGTCTGGAATACCGGAACGCGGTGCGGGATCTGCTCGGGGTGGATGCCGATGTCTCCGCGCTGCTGCCGGCTGATGAAACCAGCCCCGGCTTGGACAACGTGACCGTCAGTAATCTGTCGCCGACCTTGCTGGAGCGGTATCTGGGAGCGGCCCGAAGCATCAGCCGGCTGGCGACTGGAAGCCCGATCAGCTCCCCGGACGGACACACGGTTGTACTGCCGCCTGACCTTACTCAGGAAGACCGTCTTGACGGACTGGCATTCGGCACGCGTGGCGGTGCCGTGGTGCCCTTCCAGTTTCCGGTGGATGCGACGTGGGAGATTCAGTTCCGACTGTCGCGCGACCGGAACGAACGAGTGGAAGGGCTGGACGCGCCGGCTACGGCCGAGCCCCCGCCGCGAGGCAAGTCCCATGAAAACGTCGAATCGCCGGGTGAGGACGCTGGTACTGAGGCTGAGGTGCTTGCGGCTGTGAATGCAGTGGACGCGAACGGCGAGACTGCGATGCACGGAGCCTGCTACAAGCACCTGCCTGCTGTGGCGCAGTATCTGGGCACGCATGGCGCGAAGGTGGAGGTCTGGAACCAGAAGAACAAGCTGGGGTGGACTTCACTGCGCATCGCGGCCGGGGTACATCGAACAGGCAATCTGCGCGCGTCGGCGGAGACGGAAGCAGTGGTTCGACAGTTGATGAAGTCGGCGGGTGTCGAGATTGTTCTGGAGCCGGAAGTCGTTGTCAGTTCTTACGCGAAGAAGGAATAGAATGCGTTGTCCGATTGTTGCTGTCCTTGTGTGCTGCGCAGCGAGCGCGGCGGTGGTGCGTCTGGACATTATCGACAGGTCTCCGGTGCTCGACGGGCGGGCGTTTGGCAAGGCCGGGGCATATGAGCGGCTGAAGGGTAAGGCGCTGCTCGCGGTGGATCCGAAGCTTGCGGCGAATCAGCGCATCGTCGATCTGAAGCTGGCTCCTCGTAATGCTGAGGGGCTGGTTGAGTTCTCGACGGACATCTTCATTCTGCGGCCGGTTGATGTGTCGAAGGGCAATGGCACTGTGCTGTTCGAGGTGCCGAACCGCGGCGGCAAGGGCATGCTGGCGATGTTCAATCGTGCTCAGGGCTCGGCCGATCCGGGCAAGGCTGAGCACTTCGGCGACGCGCTGCTGCTGAATGAGGGCTACACGCTGGTGTGGATCGGATGGCAGACCGATGTGCCTGCCGGCGCGGACCGCATGCGGCTTTACGCTCCGGTTGCCGCCGGGGTGAAGGGTTTAGTTCGAGCGGAGCACACGCCTGACCGTGCTGTCGATTTGATCCCGCTGGGCGATGCGTCGCATACCCCTTATGCTGTGGACAGTTCGGCGCCTGTGAAGGTGACGGTAAGGGATGGCGTGGACGGTGAGCGGAAGGTGCTGGCCGCGTCGGAGTGGACGCTTGAGAAGGACGCGATTCGGCTGCATGCGCCCGCAACTCCGGGACGCATTTACGAGGTGATCTATGCGTCTTCCGATCCGCCGGTTGTTGGGCTGGGTGCGGCAGCGATTCGCGACGTGATTGCGCACCTGAAGCGAGAGCACAAATACGCGATTGGGTTTGGGACGTCGCAGAGCGCAATGCTGCTTCGTGGGTACTTGTACGAAGGGTTCAACAAGGGCGAAGACGGGCGGCAGGTGTTCGACGGAATCTTCGCGCATGTGGCCGGGGCTCGACGGGCGACGTTCCACCGCTTTGTGCAGCATTCGCGCACAGCGGGTCCACTGCGGAACGGGTCGCTGTCACCGACGGAGCAGTTTCCGTTTGCGGATCTGGACCAGAAGGACCACGTGACGGGCCGAGTCGACGGGATACTGCAGAGGGCTCGTGCGGCGAAGGTGATGCCGAAGGTTTTCTATACGAACTCGGCTTACGAGTATTGGGGATCGGGCGCTTCTCTGGTGCACACGACGACCGACGGTAAACGGGATTTGCCACTGGCGCCAACTACGCGGATGTATCTGTTCGCGGGCGGCCAGCATGGTCCCGCTGCGTTTCCACCGTCGCGGGGACGCGGTCAGAATCTGGCGAACTTCAACGACTATCGCTGGGCGATGCGGGCTTTGCTGGGACATTTGCAGGCGTGGGTCTCGGAGGGGAAGACTCCGCCTCCGGCGTCGTACCCGAGGATTACGGATGGCACACTGACTGCGCTTCAGGGATATCGCTTCCCTGCCCTGCCCGAGGTTGCGTTGCCTGTGAAGACGCATCAACCGGCGGTATTGGATTTCGGCAAGGATTACTTACGGGCTGGCGTGGTTACGACGGAGCCGCCCCGGGTGGTGAACCAGTATGCTCCGCTGGTTCCGCAGGCGGGCAAGGACGGCAACGACGTGGCGGGTGTGCGTATGCCTGAGGTGTCCTGTTCGCTGGGTGTGTTCACCGGGTGGAACCTGCGCAACGCGTCGGCGGGCGCTTCCGATACGCTGCTCGCCAATACGGGCTCGTATATTCCTTTAGCGACGGTCGCGGGCGACTACTCGGGCTGTGCGTCGCGCGAGGCTCGGGCTCTTGCCGACCACGGGCTGCTGTTACCGGAGGATGTAACTGCTGTCGCCGATTTGGCGGTGCGTCACCGGGAGTGGGCGCTCTCGCAGTCGACGCGATCCGCGGTTCGCTAAACGAACGCCTTTTTGATTACTTCTCCTGCGACGATGGTCGGACGCTCAGACCGGCCGTTGTGCAGGAAAGTCACGTTGATGTGATTGAGTCCGAGCGCGTGCAGGACGGTGGCGTGTACGTCGTGCACGTGGGCCCGATCCTCCACGGCCCGAAGTCCGATTTCGTCGGTTGTGCCGATGACCTGGCCGCCTTTGATGCCTCCGCCCGCCATGAAGATGCTGAAGCCCCAGGGGTTATGATCACGCCCCTTGCCCTTTTCGTTGAACGGCGTGCGTCCGAACTCGCCGCCTCATCTGCCCCTCCGATGCTCTGGATATCCAGTGGGACACGGGCGCGATGCTGGAAGGTTTTGACGGCAGCGTGTTTGACAGCGGGTTTGAGCCGCCGCAGATCGAAGATAATGACGGCCCGTTCACGAAGGGAATCTGGCTTTGGCCGACCGCTGGTATGTTCGTCTGGGCCTCCGGACGGTGGGTCTATGACTGTCGCCGCACCGATTCGACCAAAGAGAAAGACCCGCGAATGGTCAGCATGATCAATCCGCCCCGGGCGATGGCCACAGCGACCTTCGAAGCATTCCAGTTCGCCGAGAACCTCGGCGATGCGAACACCGGGCCAACCCGCACGCCTGCAATCCTGTTTCAGTTTTTTGCCTGCAAACGGGGCGGGTATATGTCCTGCGACACGCTTGCAGACAAGGACTACGAGTTCATCGTGGATCTGCCACCAGGCCCCGCGCCGGCGGCTCCGTTCCCGATTGGCCACCACCGAGTTCATTCACAACACCATTGTCTGCAGGCCTCGACTCCTGCAGGCCACGCTGAATCTCCCCTTTGCCGGCGCGCGCGCCATCAAGCCTGTAGTCGAGCCGATTCCCACCGGGAAGCCCGGCGAAGCATTCAAGCAGGCAAGGGTCACGATTACCAAGGCCTCGCTCGACGGCGCCGACGCGGCGGGCTTCATTCTGGCCCTCGGGTGGCATGATCCGAATCTGGTTCAGGCAAAGACGGTCAGGGTCGCCAAGGTCAGTTTCAGCGGCATGGAAGGACGCCTCCGCGTTCGCGACAACCCCGTGGCCCAGCTTCAGGAGATGTTTAAGGAGGAGCTCGACGAGGCACGTGCGGAAATCGCCAGACGCGTGGCAGGGATTCGAATTCTGGGCTTCAGTCTGAACGACATCCCAGTCATTACGAATCCCATAACAAACACGACCATCGACCTCGGCGGGGAGTTGAAGAAGCTCGTTAAGGTCCTGGTAGACGCCGCCTTTGACGCACTGCTTGGCGAACTGGCAAAGCTGGTCACGAATAATCTGGAATCGGAAGAATGGCTGATGCGGTATGGCGTCAATGGCCGCTGGGAAACGCGTTACTTCCATGAGATGACGAACAAGCCATTCGCCTTGAAGAGGCCGGCCGAATTCGAGGTGTCGCTGGGACCGGATGACGTGCTGTTCTTCACCACCAGCGGCGTGGAATTGAATCCCGTCGGCGACATGATGCGCGCCGGTCGCACGGAGCGCGAGTTGAAGCTGGCGGACAGCCCGGCACTCACATGGAACGAAATTGTGACTGCGACAGGCAACAAGCGGCGCGATATCGTGTTCCGTTTTAAAGGCAATTCCAAAGGACCTTTACTGGCGTTGGGAATCGAAAATACTCCGCTCGGAATTGTCGATCCGAATTCCGACAGGGCGGACTTTATCGTGGAGACATCCAACCCTCTGATCGTAAGCAAGGCGGATCTGGGGAGCGTGAGCCGTAAGGCGATTGCGCGCTTCGCCAGAGCTACCGGGGAAGAGTGCATTCTCGTCGAAGAAGTGCAGGGAAACGACGATTATCGCGTGAACATGCTGATACAGATTTCCAATCAGGTCAAGAGCTGACGCGTCAGAGTGAGCGCCACTCTTTTTCATCGAAGCCCGGGAACGAGATCGAGGCCTGGCCGGCAATGATCGGTTCAAAACGAACCTTGCCGTCCTTGTCGAGCAGCCCTTCCCGGGTAGACCTGTCCGGCAGTTTGACTTTGTATTGCTCCCCTGGAACCTTTTTGTCCAACAACTGGAATTCGATCCACGAAGCGGTCGTCTTACAAGGGGCAATGTTCGGCGTACCCGGTGACTGCTCGCCCATCGCATCGAGTTGTTCGTCGCGTACCTTCAGCATGGCGTCCTCGGAAAGCGTAACACCACGATGCCCCATGGCTGCAACCGCCGGAACAGCGATCAGTCTCGCCGACCGCCTTTAAGCTTTCAAGTGATTCGAAGGTCTGCCTGTTTCGTGAGCTGTTTCGGGGCCGCGAAGACGTGTACGCCGTCAGATGGGAAAGTCCTGATGGCCGCAAAGGTTACACTCCGAAATCAGAGCGCGACTGACAGGTCGCTCCATGTCAAAACTGCAATTTCAGCCCAAGCTGCAGATTGCGCGGATCGCTCGCCGCGTTGATGACACCGAAGGTCGGCGCACCCAGTGCCCGACCCGGATCGTCAAAATTCGCCCGATTCAGAGCATTAAATGCCTCCGCCCGGAACTGAACGTTCCATCTTTCAGTGATCACGAAGTTCTTAAGCATAGACAGGTTCACAACAGCCAGGCCTGGGGATTCCAGAATCGCGCGGCCAGAATTGCCAAACGTAAACTGAGCCGGCTGGGCCACAGCGGCCGTGTCGAACCACCGGTCCACGCTGCGTTCATTCTTCGGCAGCGTCGGATCGCGAAGGACGTCCACCCGCTGCGACCCCGGATTAAATGAATTCGTATTATTCACCTGCGTCACCAGACCGAGTGGCGGACCGCTTTGCAGCGTGACGATGGCGCCCAGATTCCAGCCGCCTGCAAGCGTCGCCAGTACACCCCGGCTCATCCATTTGCGTCCGCGCCCAAACGGCAGCTCATATGTGGAACTCGCCGCCACTCGATTGCGGATATCGTTTCCGCTCCGTGACCATTCGCTCCTCCGGTCGTAGTGATTCTGAATGCCGCCGCCGACCGCTCCAAGCTCGTTGGCCGCGGTCACGTCATCCATGAATTTTGCGAATCCGTAAGTGACCAGGAAAGTCAGTCCGTCGCTGAACCTCTTTTCCACTTTCAGATTCATGGCGTGGTACGCCGAGTTTCCCCAAAAGGGAGAAATCAGGGTGACATTTCCGAATTGCGGATACGGGCGCCTGATTTGCGCATTTCCCGCGGCCAGCAGTTCCGGACGCACCTGGTTGATGGAACTGTTGGATGCATCCAGCTTGCGTCCTACATTGCCGACGTAAGCAATTTCGGCCATCGTGTTCCACCTGAGGTCGCGCTGTACGCTCAGGTTCCACTGCTGACTGTACCCCAGCCGCCGGTTAGCGTCATAGTACTCCGGCGCGAACCGGATCGCCTGTCCCACCGGGACCGCGCCGTACCCCGGACCAATCGCAGGTCGCGTGGACAGATCCGGAACGCCGGTGCGCAGCAGGAATGGAGCGGTAACACCGTTGTCCGCCGAGGTAAAATCCCCCGCCGTCTCAAACCCCGCACTTGCACTGTTCGCTCCGGGATTGGGAATTGTGAAGAAGATGCCCGCCCCGCCCCGAATCACAATTCGCTGACTGCCTCCAGGCCTCCAGGCAAAACCGACCCTGGGCATAAAGTTATTCCAGTCGCCGTTGTACACCGTGCGGCCCACGCCGTCCCGGCTGGCAAAAGTGAGAATGCCGGGTGTGCCCGATACTGGATTCCGGGCATTCAGGTCCATGCTGTTTTGACGGTCGTTCGCATCCACGCGCGGTGTGTGCGCCTCCCAGCGAACGCCCAGATTCAGCGTCAGGTTCGAGGTGGTCTTCCAGTCGTCCTGGACAAAGAGCGCGTAGTACGACGAGCGCCGGTCCAGATAATCGGCAAACCGGATATTAGCCGACTGCGGGAACCCAACCAGCAGACTCGCGGCAGCGTTGCCGGTATTGTTCACGCCCGGGTTCGAAGTGCCCTGCACCGCGAAGCCGAAGGCGCCGGAGATCTGATTGTTGAAGTACTCAGCGTTCCTGCTCAGCCGGTACTCGCCGCCAAACTTCAGCGAGTGCCCGCCACGAAACAGACTCAAGCTGTTCACAAGGTGGTTGTCCTGAATGGGGTCTTGCAGACGTTCCTGCGTCCCCGCTCCCAGGCTCGCGTACCCCGCAACGTTCACGCGGGGGAAGGCCCGGTCACTTACGCCGCGCAGTCCCAGTTTCGTCGGCCATCCTTCGTCGAGCCCGGCCGAAAGACTGATGAAATACCGCGGCTGGTAGTTGAACCGCAGATCATTCATCAGCGTGGGCGTGAACATGTGCATGTGGTTCAGCATCAGGCTGTGCGCACGGCGGTCCGCCGTATTGTTATTCGGATCGGCGGCTGGGTTCTCGAACACGACTCCGTTGGCAGTGGGAAAGTCGTGCAGCACATACCGGACGCTGACGCGATCCTTCTCCCGAAAGATGTGGTCTACTCGCGAGGTCCAGGTCGTGATGTTCAGCGCGTTCGACGTGTTTGCCTGAAAGTTGTTCGCACCCGCGACGTTGGTGGCCGGCCGATTGGAGCGCGCAAACTGCTGCATGATGTTCATACCGACCGGGTCGATGCGGTTCGCGGGTATCACATTGCCCGGAAACGCCGTACGAATGGTTCGTGTGGCATTGGCCGGATCCACACGATTGGTGGCCGGATCGAAGATCGGGATTAGCGCACCGCCGGCCGTGAATGTCTGCGAAAAATCACCTCGCCGCTGCAGTTCCGACGGGACGGTGAAGATCCGAGTCACCCCAACGCGCTGTCGCTGAAACTCCAGGTTCGTGAAGAAGAAAGTTCGGTTGCGGATCACCGGCCCGCCAAACACTCCGCCAAACACATTCCAGCGAAGTGGTGGCTTAGAGGCGGCGAAGAAGTTTCGTGCGTCGAGCGCATCGTTGCGCAGATACTCGTACAGCATCCCGGTAAAGCGATTCGTACCAGAGCGCGTCGTCACACTCACAACGCCGCTCGACGAGTTGCCCAGTTCGGCCGAGTAGGCATTCTGATGGACCTTGATCTCCTGCACGGCTTCCACCGGGGGATTGAACAGCGCCTGCGGAATCTCCAGCGCGAGGTTCGATGCGTTCACGCCGTCCAGCAGCCACTGCTGACGGTCCGCCCGCCCTCCAGATATGACCATACGAGGCCGCAGCACGTCTCCCGAAACCCGGATCGCGCCGCCCACCAGCCCGAGCAGGTCGCCCACCCGGCGCCCGTTCAGCGGCATATCCGCGATCATTTTGTTCTCAATCAACTGGCCAACAGACGATGTTTCACTCTCCAGCATCGGCGGCGTGCCGGTGACTTCCACGCGCTCATTCACCTGCCCGATCTGCATTGCGATATCGAGCCGGATCGTGCGCCCGAGCTCCACCACAAGCTCGCGCCTCGAGTACGTCTGGAACCCCCCGGATTCCGCTGTAAAAGCGTACTTACCGGCGGGCAACAACGGAATGGTGTATTCCCCAACGCTGTTCGACGTCGCCGTGTAAGGGACGCCAGTATCCGCATGGACCAGCCGGAGCGTAACTCCGGGCAGCGCGGCATCGCTCGCGTCTTTCACCTGTCCCGTAACGGACCCGGAAGACGATTGCGCCATCGACAACGCGAATGAAAACAGCAAGAGCAAGACCAAACGAAGCATGGGGGGAACTATATTACGGACACACCAGTCTCCGCAAGCAGGAATTAGCTTACAGACGCCTTGCCATTCGCGAATGCTGGTTCCGGAGCATTGACTTTCGGGACCGCCCGATGATACCAAGATTGGCAGCATGCAAAGCTCTATCAATCGCCGCCTCTTTCTGCAGACACTCACGGCCTCCGCCGGCGTTGCCGCAGCCCAGACTCCCTCGCGGCAGCCGAACATCCTCTTCATTCTTATGGACGACCTCGGCTGGGCCGATTTGGGCTGTTACGGAAGCAAGTTCTACCAGACCCCGCATCTGGATGGGTTCGCGAAGCAGGCCGTGCGCTTCACCAACGCGTATTCAGCATGTCCGGTCTGCTCGCCAACCCGCGCCAGCATTCTCACAGGCAAGTACCCGGGCCGTCTCCACCTGACAAACTTCATACCCGGGCGCCCGCCCAGGCCTTTCGCCAAACTCATTCCCCCTCAGTTTCAGCAGCAGCTGCCGCTGGCCGAGACCACACTCGCGGAAATGCTCAGGGCGCGGGGATACGTGACCGCGGAGATCGGCAAGTGGCATTTGGGCACAGACGGCTTCACCCCTGATACGCAGGGTTTCGACCTTTCGTTCAACACCGCCGGACGTCACCTGGCAGGCACATGGACCGTGCAAAAGCCACACACGCCCGCTCCCGGTGAGGACCGCGCGGACCGCCTGACCCTCGAAGCGGAGAAGTTCATCGATGCCCGGGGAGACAAGCCGTTCTTTATCTACCTTACGCACCATTTGCCCCACATTCCCCTCGAAGCACGGAGCCCAGTCGTCTCGAAATACGAGAATCGAACCCCCTCCAACGGGCAGTACCACCCCGTGTACGCCGCCATGATCGAGACGTTCGACACGCTCATCGGCCGCCTGCTGAAGAAGCTCGACGACACGGGCCTTACACGGAACACCGTTGTCATCTTCACCTCGGACAACGGTGGTCTCACGGCGCGGGAGTTCCAGGGCAAACCGACAACCTCAAACCTGCCGCTTCGTGAGGGCAAAGGTCACCTTTACGAAGGTGGTATACGCATTCCGCTGCTGGTGCGCTGGCCCGGCGTAACGAAGCCCGGTTCCGTTTCGCACGTGCCGGTCTCCACCGTCGACTGGGCCGCCACGCTGGCGGACGCGAAAGGCACGGACGGTGAGAACATTCTGCCCGTGCTGCGTGGCTCGCGCCCCTCAAAGCCGCGGCCTCTCTTCTGGCACTATCCCCACTACAGCAACCAGGGCGGGGAACCGGGCGCCGCGGTCCGCCTCGGCGATTACAAGCTGATCCGCTTTTACGAGGATGATCGCCGGGAGTTGTACAACGTGAAGGCCGACCCCGGCGAGAAGGTCGACCTTACCGCGAAGATGGCTGCCAAACACTCGGAACTTGCAGGTCTTCTCGATAAGTGGCTGAAGGAGATCGACGCGTCAATGCCCACGCGTAATCCCAAGCACGATCCGCAACGCGAAACCGAAGGTCTCAGCTGGGTTCCAAAGAAGAAGGCGGACGATTAGGCGTCGGAAGTCAAAACAATAAACTCGACGCGATTGCGGCCAGCGGTCACCGCTTTGATCGGGCGTACTGCCAGGCCCCTGTTTGCGTACCCTCCCGTGGCTCCATTGTCACCGGCGTGTATCCGCACACCCAGCGCGCCGCATTTTGCAGGAGCGGCGGCCCGAGTCCTTCCGCACCGTGGCCCTGCCACGGTCCAGGCATCCTTGCGCCTGGCCCAGCCCCAGGGCTGGTCTGCCATCGATACTTTCAATGTTTTCATGCTAACGCTAAACGAACGCTTTTTTGATTACTTCTCCTGCGCCGATGGTCGGACGCTCAGACCGGCCGTTGTGCAGGAAAGTCACGTTGATGTGATTGAGTCCGAGCGCGTGCAGGACGGTGGCGTGTACGTCGTGCACGTGGGCCCGATCCTCCACGGCCCGAAGTCCGATTTCGTCGGTTGTGCCGATGACCTGGCCGCCTTTGATGCCTCCGCCCGCCATGAAGATCGTAAAGCCCCAGGGGTTGTGATCACGCCCCTTGCCCTTTTCGTTGAACGGCGTGCGTCCGAACTCGCCGCCCCAGACGACGAGCGTTTCATCAAGGAGTCCGCGGGCTTTGATCATGGGAGCCGTGGATCGAACGCAACAAGGAAAAGGGCTCGGCAAAGCCCTGCTCTTTGATGCACTCTCGCGCATTGAAGAAGCGGCTGACATCGTCGCTGTCCGGGCCGTGATGGTTCATGCGGTTGACGACGTAGCCCCCTAGATAGATAGGCCCCAAATCCTGTCAGAACCAGTTCCCCACGTCACGCAAGGCTACCGGCCCGGTACCGCAAATTCGTCACCAGGATTCCACTTCGGCAGCACATCACTATTAGCGACATTCAAACCCAGCAAATACCCAAACCGCGCCGCCTGCTCCAGGCTCGCGAAATCCCAGTTTTCATGGAATTCGTCGCTCGGCTGATGGTAGTGATTGGTGTTGTAGTCCCGAAATTCCTGAGCCGCAAAGTCGTCCGCCTTCCCAAACACCCGAGTCCCCAGCGACACCTTGAAAGCCGGAATCCCAATCCTGGCGAGCATAAAATGATCCGACCGATAGAACGAACCCTGCTCCGGACGGGCATCCGGCGCAACCTCCAGATCAAATCGCCGAGCGGCCTCCTGCACCATCGGCCACATCGTCGTCCGCTCCGCCCCCGTCACCACAACATCCCGAGTCCGCGCCGACGGCTTCAGCGCATCGTAGTTAATGTTGGCCGCGGTCGTATTAGGGGGAAACACCGGATGCGCGGAATAATACTCCGCACCCAGCAACCCGCTCTCCTCCGCGGTCCAGAACGCAAACACAATCGACCGCTTCGGGCGGTTCGCCATTTGCGCAAACACCCGAGCCTGCTCCAGCACCACACCGCACCCCGTCGCGTTGTCAATCGCGCCGTTGTAAATCGCGTCGCCCTTCACTGGAATTGCGACTCCAAGGTGATCCCAGTGCGCCGTGAACAGAACCGTCTCGTTCTTGTGCGCCGCATCGCTGCCTTCAATCCGACCCAGCACATTGCGCGATTCAATCCTGCGCAGCGTCGACCGGAGCTCGCCCTTCAGCCGGGCACCCAGTGGAATCGGCCGGAAATTCGGCGAATCGGCCGCCTTCAGCAACTCGGCAACGGAATGCCCTGCCAGAGCCAGCAGCCTGGCGCCCGCCTCCCCGGTGACCCACGCAGCCAGCGACAGTGCATGTTTTCCAGGCTCCCGAAGCAACTGCGGGCTCTCTTTCCCCCAGGAATTGCGCACCACCTCCCAGCCATAACCGGCCGTCGGAGTCGTGTGAATGATGATGCAACCGGCTGCACCCTGCCGGGCCGCCTCCTCAAACTTATAGGTCCACCGGCCCGCATAAGTGAGAGTGCGACCCTTAAAAACCGCCGGATTGTCGGGCTGCGGCTCGTTCGTAAACAGAACCACAATCTTGCCCTTTACGTCGACGCCCTTGTAGTCGTCCCACTTCTCGCCCGCCGACACGATCCCGTGGCCTACGAAAACCAGGTCGGCATCCAGCCGAACCACCGCTTCCTGCACATTAGCCGTGCCGACAAAATCGTTCAGGAAAGTCAGCGGGACCGATTTCCCACCCTTCGACACCGTTAGAGTCGACTCCGGGAGAGTCGTCATGCCGACCATCGGCACCGTCTGAAACCAGGTGCCTCTGTCGCCGGCTGGCCGGACCCCGTAACCCGCCAGCGTCGCGGCAAGGTACTCCTCGGCCAGCTGACCCCCGCGTTGCCCCACGCCGCGCCCCTCCAGCAAGTCGCTGGAAAGAAAGCGCACGTGAGCCTTTATTCGCTCGCCCGAGAGGTCCGCCTGCCCAAAAGCCAGCGATCCTATGGCAACCACCCCAATCCCGATCAAGTTAGAGGAGATACGCATGTTATTCTGAAGCCTGATTTCCTCGAACGTACCATGACGAGCGTAGCTGCTGAACCGACATCCTCCACCCTTACCCATCTCAGGGCACTAGAAGCGGAGAGCATCCACATCATTCGTGAGGTTGCGGCGGAATTCGCCAAACCGGTGATGCTCTACTCCATCGGTAAGGACTCTTCCGTCATGCTCCGGCTGGCGCAGAAGGCCTTCTACCCAGGTCCGCTGCCGTTCCCGCTGATGCACATCGACACCCGGTATAAGTTTCGCGAAATGATCGAATTCCGCGACTCGTACACAAAGAGCATCGGGGCCGATCTCATCGTCTGGGCTAATGACGAAGCCATCGCCAACGGCGCCAACCCGTTCAACCTCGGCACCCAGAAATGCTGCGCGATTCTGAAGACCGGCAACCTGCTCGGCGGACTCTCGCACCACGGCTTTGACGCCGCGTTCGGCGGAGCCCGCCGCGATGAAGAAAAATCCCGCGCCAAGGAACGAATTTACTCCTTCCGCGACAAATTTAGCCAGTGGGATCCTCGAAATCAACGCCCGGAATTGTGGAATATCTACAACGCGCGCATCGATAAAGGCGAATCCATCCGCGTATTCCCGCTCTCCAACTGGACCGAGCTCGACGTCTGGCAGTACATCGCCCTCGAAAACATCCCCATCGTTCCGCTCTACTTCGCGAAAGAGCGGGAGGTGGTCGTACGCGGCGAAAGCCTCATTCCGCTCGAGCACAAACCGCCCCTCGCTCCCTTTGAAAAGCCCGAAATGGTGATGTGCCGTATGCGTTCCCTCGGCTGCACCTACTGCACCGGAGCCATACGCTCCACCGCGACCACAGTCGAAGAAATCATCGAAGAATTATTCCTCGCCCGAAAATCGGAACGCGAAAATCGTGTCATCGATCACGACACCGAAGGCTCGATGGAAATTAAAAAACGCGAAGGATATTTCTAATATGCCTTCCGCCCCGGCCACCATTCAAAGCTTCATTGAGCAGGA
>Ga0163150_10001406_pt1 | contig 40619 bp, 34 predicted proteins | sample OliLakLV19P2IB_FD_148628 | JGI IMG/M metagenome (GOLD analysis project Ga0163150, IMG submission 148628) | Freshwater microbial mat bacterial communities from Lake Vanda, McMurdo Dry Valleys, Antarctica - Oligotrophic Lake LV.19.P2.IB | ecosystem: Environmental > Aquatic > Freshwater > Lake >... | reverse complement strand
AAAGAATATATATTCGTTGGCAAGGGATAAGAGTGACCTGGCTCCGGAATCAATACTACGCTTGTCGAAAATATTGCGTTTTATGCTGTATGAAACCAGTGGAGAGTATATTGCCTTAGAACAGGAACTGAAAATCATCAGTGATTATATTGACCTTGAAAAGCTGCGGTATGATGAATCATTGCTTGTTAACTTTAATTATGATGTTGAAGATATGAAACAGGCTATACCGCCTTTGCTGTTGATACCGCTGGTTGAAAATGCTTTCAAACATGGCGTTTCGGAAACAAGAGATCAGCCATTTGTTGATATTCATCTTTCAATTAATAAGCGACAGTTAGTATTTTTTGTAAAAAATTCTGCTGAAGCATTTCCCGGGGAAGGGAGTGTAAAAGAAAATATCGGTCTTAAAAACCTGAGACGGCAACTGGAATTGCTCTATACTGATTACAATTTATCTGTGCAACAAGGTGAATCAGAATTTACGGCTACTTTAAAAATTAATCTTACAAGCCATGTCTAAAATCAAATGCATTATAGTAGAAGATGAGCCATTGGCAGTAAAAGTTTTAGCAGATTATATTTCACAGGTACCATTCCTGGTATTACAAGGAACATTTAAAGATGCTATTCTTGCAACTGACTACTTACGGGATAATCATATTGATCTTATTTTCTTAGATATTCATCTCCCTAAATTAAAGGGTATGGCTTTTTTAAAAACACTTGTACATCCACCTGCAGTAATTGTAACAACGGCTTATCATCAGTATGCTGTGGAGGGGTTTAATTTAAATGTAACTGATTACCTGCTGAAGCCATTTGAGTTTGAGCGATTTTTAGTAGCTGTCAATAAGGTAAAATCAGCACAAATTGAAAAACAGCATTCTAATGAAAGCAAGGAATTAAAGGATTTTATTTTTCTTACTGTGCAAAAAAAGAAAGTGAAACTTTTATATTCTGAGATTGTTTATATAGAAAGCCAACTTGAGTATATCAAAATCGTTACAACAAAAGCAGAATATATTTCAAAAATGAGTACGCATGAGATAGAGAATCTTTTACCTACTAATCTTTTCAAACGGGTTCACCGGTCTTTTATCATTTCAATCATCAAGATAGAATCTTACACAGCAGAAATGGTAGAGGTTAATGGCGTAACTATTCCCATTGGTAGGGGCTACCGGGATGTTATTGAAAACATGTAGCATTTACAGCTTAATTTTTATGTGCCTGTATTTTTAAGAATAACTATTGAAGATTGATTTAGTTTTTGTTTCAACATTTTCATGTCATCACTTACTTTCCTATCCAAAATCTTTGCATAATGCTGGGTAGTTTTAATACTCCTATGCCCCAACATTTTACTTACACTTTCAATAGATACACCATTAGACAGAGTAACAGTAGTTGCAAAAGTGTGACGGGCAATATGAAAGGTTAGCTCTTTTGTAATACCACATACATCGGCAATTTCTTTTAAATAGCTATTCATTTTTTGATTGCTGAGTATCGGTAGTAAACTCTTTTCATTAATACACTGCGGATGATTTTTATATTTATTCAAAACTTTTTCTGCCACTGGCAGCAATGGAATATTACTTTGTGTATCTGTTTTTTGTCTGCTGGTAAAAATCCACTTTTCACCATCTATACCCAATCCAATATTATTACGGGTTAATTGCTTTACATCTATATATGCTAAGCCAGTGTAACAACTGAAAAGAAAAATATCTCTTACCTGGTCAAGTCTTTCAATTGAGAATTCTTTAGCTGCAATTTTATCAATTTCATCCTGTGAAAGAAATGCTCTTATCACTTCCTTGAACTTGGAGTTATAGTTTACAAATGGGTCTTTATCAAGCCAGCTATTTGAAATGCAAATGCGGATGATTTTGCCAAAATTCTTTACATACTTAACGGCAGAGTTGTTATTGCACTTACGAACACTACGTAAATAAAATTCAAACTCGGTTATAAAAGCATGGCCTATTTTTCTAATGTCAATATCAGAAATACTGTATTTCCAGTTCAAAAAATCGGTGGTATGTTTTAAAGCTGTTGTGTACCTGCACAAAGTGCCCGGGGAATACTCTTGTCCCAGAAGGGCTTTCATTTTATTATTATGGTCTTGAAAGATTGGCACCAGCATCCTGGGCTTTTCGGCTTTACCAGTAAATCTGTTCTTAACTGCTTCAGCAGATACGGTTTCGCCAGTGTCTAAAAGACGGCGGTGAGCTTCATACACTTTTGCCTGAATTGAATCTAAGTAAATGTTCAAAGCTTTTACATCTTCCTTTGTACCATTAGCCCTGCCGGCACTGCTATTCCATTTTTCTGGAAGCCATTCCCGGCCAGTTGAAATTTCTGCCCTCTGGCCACATACTGTAATTCTTAAATAAATGGGAACCATGCCTGAAGTGTAGGCTTTAGGCTTCTTTAAATAGAAAAGTAAATTGATACTGTTTTGCATGGTGTGATGACCTTTAAAAAGTGGATAAAATTAGACTTGCCACCATCAGCAAACAAGATGTTCAAATTATGAACACCTTTCCAGTAAAGTATTCGAGTAAAAGCTGGTGAGTAAATTTTTTAAGAAAGTTTACTCACCGAATAACTCACCAGAGTTTTGATTTCTGGTGAATATTTTGGCATAGTGCCAAAACTAAAAAGCCTGCAAAATCAACGATTTGCAGGCTTTTGGTGAATTTTGATATTCTATAAGCGGACCGGACGGGACTCGAACCCGCGACCTCCGCCGTGACAGGGCGGCATTCTAACCAACTGAACTACCGATCCAACTATTTCAAATTAAGAATATTAACTGGCTGAATAGTCAACCATCTTAAATACTCTTTATTACATCGCTTTAATTTTTTCTCTTGTATTAAAGCTTGGCACTTACTTTCAAACTCCTGAACAAAAATTAATTTCCAGGGTCCATTTCCATTTGTGTAAGCATTTATGTTTTCATTATGTTGAGCCAATCTCATAGTATAGTCGCTGGTACTTCCTTTATAAAAAATACCCCATTGCTGGCTTTCGATGATTTAAACATAATACATAGCTAAAAGAACTTTTTTTTGCGGACCGGACGGGACTCGAACCTGTGGCATCCCCCGTGCTGGGCGTCTCGCCTGAGGCGAGATAACCAAATGAACTACCGATCCAACTCCTTTAAATGATTCGTAACCCGAGCCATTTTCAGGACGGCAAAGATAGCCCTGCCTTCTTTTGCTGCCAAAAATTTTTCTATTATTTATCCCCTGACAATCAACCTTTCAGGAGAAAAATTTACATTATTATTTAATCCTTAATTTAGCCTCTCATTTTACAGCCTATGCCAACCGATGCCAACAGACAGTTTCTTGATTTTGAAAAGCCCATCAAAGACCTTATTGATGAGATTGCCAGCATGAAGCATCGTCAGGAAAAGACAAAACTTGATCTTAGCGATACGATTCAAAAATTAGAGCAGGGCATATTAGATAAGCGAAAAGAAATTACTGAAAATCTCAGCAGTTGGCAACGGGTACAACTTAGCCGCCACCCCGACAGGCCCTACACACTTAAATATATTACAAATATGACCGACAATTTTATTGAGTTGTACGGCGATAGGAACGTAAAAGATGATAAAGCAATGGTGGGTGGATTTGCCAGCCTTGGCGGAGAAACTGTAATGATTATTGGACAGCAAAAAGGTATCAACACCAAGATGCGGCAACTTAGAAATTTTGGAATGGCCAATCCGGAAGGATACAGAAAGGCATTGCGATTGATGCGCCTTGCAGAAAAATTTAACAAACCTGTCATTACATTAATAGATACTCCCGGTGCTTTTCCCGGTCTGGAAGCAGAAGAAAGAGGGCAGGGTGAAGCCATTGCCCGCAATATTTATGAAATGATACGATTGAAAGTTCCTGTCATTTGTGTCATCATAGGCGAAGGTGCAAGCGGCGGTGCGTTAGGCATCGGTGTGGGAGACAAAGTGTTTATGATGGAGAATACCTGGTACACCGTTATCAGTCCTGAGAGTTGTTCTTCTATATTATGGCGTAGTTGGGATAAGAAAGAAGTAGCGGCGGAGCAATTACGATTAACAGCCGATAAGATGCTCGGCTTTGGATTAATTGACGGCATCATTCCTGAACCAGTTGGCGGTGCACACTGGGATTATAGCGGCGCCGCACAAATATTAAAGGACTACCTGATACCTGTGCTGAAAGAATTAAAACAATCAACAGCAGAACAGAGAGTAAATACAAGGATTGAGAAGTTTGGCAAGATGGGATTTTGGGAGGAGGTGTAAAACCCCTGTCCCCTAAAGGGGGACTTAAGTCAAGGAGTTCTTTTAATTTTTTTGTAGTCATTCAAAGAAGTAGAGTATTAAAATTACTTACCGGGCTTTAGTTCTACTATCATCTTCGTTGCGTCGCACACTTGTACGTTCAGTTCATTTCTCATCTTTTATAATACAAAATACAGAAACACCTTTTTTCACTATACAATTATTAATTACTAATTTTTAATTCCTAATTATCAAAATGTCATTAAGAGACAAATTCACCGGAACAGGTATTGCCATCGTTACTCCTTTTCATGCAGACGGGACAATAGATTGGGAAAGTTTTGGCAAGTTGATTGAGTTTTGGATAAAAGGTAAGGTTGAATATTTAGTTGTATTGGGCACCACCGGCGAAAGTGCTACCATTCATGGTGAAGAAAAGCAACAGGTATTTTCTTTTGTAGCAAAAGAAGTAGCTGGTCGTGTGCCATTAGTAGCTGGCATTGGTGGCAGTGATACCAGTAAAACCATTCATGAGTACAAAAGTTTTGACTTGAAAGGGTATGATGCTATTCTTACAGCCAGCCCGGCGTATAACAAACCCAACCAGGAAGGAATTTTTCAGCATTATAAAGCATTGGATGTGGTGGCACCATTGCCAATCATCATGTACAATGTGCCCGGCCGTACAGGACAAAATGTTTCCGGAGAAACAACTGTACACATTGCGAAGGAATGTAAAAACGTATTTGCAACTAAAGAAGCCTGTGGCAGTTTTGATCAGGTTAATTATATCATTAAAAACAAGCCTGCAGATTTTATGGTTATCAGTGGCGACGATCCCATCACACTTCCTATGATTGCCTGCGGCGCAGAAGGATTGATTTCTGTAGTAGCCAATGCTTACCCGCTGGAGTATGCTGAAATGGTTCGTCATTGTTTAAAAGGTAACTTTAAAGAAGCCCAGACATTTCACTACAAATACACAGATATTATTGCATCCATGTTTGCCGAAGGCAGCCCAAGTGGCGTAAAAGCATATTTAAGTGAAATGGGGCTTTGCCAGAATACTTTCCGTTTACCCGTTTGGAAAGTGAGTGATAAACATCATTCTAAGATTAGGGAGTTGATGAGGGGGATTGAATAATTATTTTTTATCCAAGAAAGGTTCTTGCCAAGTATTAAAAACCCTTATAATAATTATGCTATTATTTGCTTCATCAATCGTAAAATGAATAGTAAAAGGGAAAGTATCAACCGGCTTTACTCTTATATTGTCATACCTGATTGCAGAAGCTGTGGGTACTTTGCTGATTTTTCCGAGATAGGCATTAATAGTGTCAGTAAATTCAAAACCAAGACCCTGCGACTTTGAATTGTAATATTCAAAACCTTCATCAATATCAGCAATTGCATCGGGAGAAAGTAGAATAATAAACGGCATCAGCCTCGCATATATTTTTGCTTCACTATATCCCAAGGTTGTAAAACAGCCGGATTTTCTTTTATTTGTAAAAGAGTTTTGCGAACAGCTTCTTTTTGCCATTCCGGAATATCAGGACTGTCGCTATCAATTAACTCAATAGCTTCCTCTTTACATAAATGCTCAATTAACGAGGCGGCATATTCTTTCTTTACCCGGATGTGGTATTCTTCAGACATAAACAGGCTTTTTGCTTATTAAAGCTACTAATTTATTTGGAAGTATTCTTAAAGGAATTGTAAGGAGATGGTTAATTTTATCTACTGCAATTTAATATATGCTTAAATCAACCCTTGCCATATCAGTTTTGTTATTAGTTTCCTCTGCTATTGCCCAAAATATTGCCCATATTGAAATAAAATCATTACCTGCCTATCATCCTTCCGGCAGTGCCATTTATGCAGCCGGTTCTTTCAACGGCTGGAATCCGCAGGATGAACAATACAAATTCAAAAAAGACGATAAAGGGAATTACTTTATTGACCTGAAGTTAAATCCGGGTAAGTATGAATACAAAATAACCCGTGGCGGCTGGGATAAAGTGGAATGTAAGAAAGGCGGTGCCGGTATTGAAAACAGGTTACTAACTATACCAACAGATAAAACTATTCATATAAATATTGAAGAATGGCAGGACAGGTTTCCGGCAAAACTAGGAATAAGTACAGCCAGCAAAAATGTACGCATCATTGATACAGCTTTCTGGATCCCCCAACTGAAGCGAACTAGAAGAGTATTGATATACCTGCCGGAAGATTATGCGGTTTCAAAAAACCGCTACCCGGTGCTATATATGCACGACGGGCAAAATGTATTTGATGATGCCACTTCCTTTGCCGGTGAATGGGGAGTGGATGAGTTTCTCGATTCTGTAAAAACAAAAAAGTGCATCGTAGTGGCGGTTGATAATGGCGGGGTTAAGCGAATGAATGAATATACCCCGTATGATTTTACACTGAATCAAAAAAATCCAAAAGAACAAGAAGGAGAGGGGCAGCAATATGTAAATTTCCTGGCAAAGACACTGAAACCATTTATAGATAAAAAATACCGGACATTGAAAAACAGGAAAAATACCTTTGTTGCCGGGAGTTCGATGGGCGGTTTAATTTCATTATTTGCTGTATTAAAGTATCCAAAAGTATTTGGTGGTGCAGGAGTGTTTTCTCCTTCCATCTGGATTTGTAAGCCACAAATTATTGACCTGATAAAAACTACCGGCAACAAAGTCAAATCAAATATTTATTTCTATTGTGGCAAGTTAGAAGGGCCGGCGATGGTGCCGGATATGTTACTGGCTTTTGAAACAATGGCAACTGTTTCTAAATCGAAAATGACTACAGTAATACGGGATGATGGAAAACATAATGAGCCGACATGGAGAAAGGAATTCCCTCTATTTTATAATTGGATTAACCCCCAAACCCCCTAAAGGAGAGTTGCGAATGCACAGCCCTTGCTTATTAAATTTCGTCTGATAAATTGGAAATGATAAAACTTCGGAGTCTTATTAAGCCCCCTTTAGGATGTTTTGGGGATTTATACCTCATAACAAACCCCTTCCAACGCCAATTCTGTATTTGGAAAAACTTCCCGGGCTTCTGCCTCAAATTCTTCCAGGGTATCATACTTGCTGCTAAAGTGACCAATGAGTAATTTTTTTACCCCGGCTTTTTTTGCTAAAGCTGCAGCCTGTTTGGTAGTCGAATGAAATCTTGCTTCGGCTCTTTCCCGAAGGTTGTCGAGATAGGTGGTTTCATGATAAATCATATCAGCACCCTGTATATGCGGAATAAGCGACTCGTCATATTTAGTATCGGCGCAGAAAGCATATTTCTTTCCAGGTTCGGCGATACCCGTTACTAACTCATTTTTAATAACCGTTCCATCCTTTTGGGTGTAATCTTCACCATTCTTCAACCTGTCGTAAAAAGAGGATGGTATTTCATATTCTTTTGCTTTCTCAGGATATAATTTCCTGGGCTGTTTCTTTTGCTCAAATGAGAAACCGTAACATTCTATGCGATGATTGGTGCGAAAACATTTTACGGTTAGTTTTTCCGTATCAATAAGTGTGGCAGCCTGGGTGATGTGATGTATATGTAGCGGGTAACACATAGTGGTGTCAGCTACTTTTAATTGCAGTTCAATTATTTCCTTTAGTGGCGATGGGCCATAAACATGCATCTCCTGCTGATGGCTCAGGAGGCTAAAAGAATTAATCAGGCCAATCAGGCCAAAATAATGGTCGCCGTGTAGATGCGAAATGAAAATGTGTGATATTTTACTCCGTCGGATCTTATAATTGATTAATTGTATCTGGGTGCCTTCGCCGCAATCAACAAGGTAATTGGTGCCATCCAGCGTCACCACCTGGCTGGTGGGGTGGCGGTCAAATGCCGGTACTGCAGAGTTGTTTCCGAGAATGGTAACTGCGAACATGAAAGAATCGGTGATTTAGGTGTGTTAGTGATGACGATAAGACTGTAATCTAAAAGATTTAGCTGCACGAAGTACTTTATTCTTCATCTAAAAATTCTCTTTCAATTTCTTCCATCTGCACTATATCCCAGGCTTCGCTTTGGGTGGGTGTCACATTCATCATTTCCAATAATTCATTCTCATCAAGAAATTCTTCTACTGGCTTTTGCAGTTCACAGATGACAAAAGAAGCATTGTTTTCGTAAAACTTTTGCTGGATATATACTAATTTTTCTCCGGCAGCTATGTCTATATTTTCGATGTCTTTCAATATCAGTACCAGGTTTTTAACGTCATTTTGGAGGTAGGGCAACAAACAATCTCCCAGTTCGTCTGTCATAGTAGCAGAAAGAGATGGACCGGCAACCGTGATGGCATGAAATTTCTCTTTGGTATCAGTTTTGACCTGCATAAGCTCTTAGTTTGATTTGTTGAAAACTGCCAGTCCATTTTCGCAATAGTTACTGTGGAGGTACCTGAAAAATCATAAAACTGTCAGCTCCAAACAACTTAAATTATCAACATTCCGTTTATAAGTACGGTAGAACAAGAACCAAATTTATTCGTTAATATTGTATCACAACCAATTATCTAAAAATGGATAATAATTTTTCAGCACAGGTTAAGGAGATTATCTCGTTCAGCAGAGAAGAAGCACTCAGGCTTGGCAACGATTTTATCGGTACCGAGCATTTGCTGCTCGGCCTGATACGAGAGGGAGATAACACAGCAGTCCGTATCCTTAAAAGTTTCAATGTTGACCTTTATGAATTGCGAAAGGAAATTGAACTGGCCGTAAAGGATAAGACAGGAAAGAATATTGCTAACATTAACAGTCTGCCACTAACAAAACAGGCAGAAAAAGTAATACGGGTAACTGTGCTTGAAGCCAAAGCACTGAAAAGTGCTACGGTGGAAACAGAACACCTGATGCTTTCCATTTTAAAGAACAAAGAAAATATTGCAACACAAATCTTAAATCAATTTGACGTGGATTACGATTTATTCAGGCAAGAGCTGGGCATCGTAAAATCAAACGATCCCCGTGCCGAATTCCAGGATGAGAACGATGATGATTTTGATGAAGAGAAAAAGTATTCTCAATCAAAAGGTGGTGCTAAGCAAGCCGGTAATGCAAAAAGTAAAACACCAGTACTCGACAATTTTGGTCGTGATATTACCAAAATGGCAGAGTTGGGGGCATTAGACCCCATCGTTGGCCGTGAGTCAGAAATAGAACGGGTTTCCCAAATTCTTTCAAGACGAAAAAAGAACAACCCGATTTTAATCGGCGAACCCGGAGTAGGTAAAACAGCTATTGTAGAAGGGCTGGCTTTAAGAATTGTTCAAAGAAAAGTTTCAAGAGTATTATTTGATAAAAGAGTTGTCTCATTAGACCTTGCTGCATTGGTAGCCGGTACAAAATACCGTGGTCAGTTTGAAGAACGGATGAAAGCCATCATGAATGAACTGGAAAAGAACCGGGATGTGATTCTGTTCATTGATGAGTTGCATACCATCGTTGGTGCTGGTGGAGCAAGCGGTTCATTAGATGCCAGTAATATCTTCAAGCCTGCCCTTGCAAGAGGAGAACTGCAGTGCATTGGTGCATCTACGCTGGATGAGTATAGAATGTATATTGAAAAAGATGGTGCCCTTGACCGTCGCTTTCAGAAAGTGATGGTAGAACCGCCAAGTGTGGATGATACTATACAGATATTAAACAATATCAAATCGAAATACGAAGAGTATCACAATGTAAACTATGACCAGGCAGCAATTGATGCCTGTGTAAAACTGAGTGACCGTTATGTTACGGACCGTTTACTTCCCGATAAAGCCATTGATGTATTGGATGAAGTAGGAGCAAGGGTGCACTTGAAGAATATCAATGTTCCGGAAAACATTGTTGACCTGGAAAAGAAAATAGAGGATGTAAAGAATGAGAAGAACAAAGTAGTAAAGAGCCAGAAGTTTGAAGAGGCTGCTTCATTACGAGATACAGAAAAACGTTTGCAGGAAGACCTGGAAAAAGCCAAAAATGTGTGGGAAGAAGAAAGTAAGCACAAACGTTACCCGATTGGTGAAGAAGATATTGCTGAAGTGGTGAGTATGATGACCGGCATACCGGTAAAGAAAATGGTGCAGGCAGAAACAGAGAAGCTTCGCAAAATGGCAGATGATATGAAAGCTATGGTAGTGGGCCAGGATGATGCCATCAGCAAAGTGGTAAAAGCTATTCAAAGAAACAGGGTGGGATTGAAAGATCCCAAGAAGCCTATCGGAACTTTTATTTTCCTTGGACCTACAGGTGTTGGTAAAACAGAGTTGGCAAGGGCATTGGCCAGGTATATGTTTGATTCAGAAGATTCACTCATCCGTGTTGACATGAGTGAGTATATGGAGAAGTTTACCATCAGCCGTTTAATTGGTGCCCCTCCCGGCTATGTGGGTTATGAGGAAGGCGGTCAGTTAACAGAGAAAGTTCGTCGCAAACCTTACAGTGTTATCCTTCTCGATGAGATTGAAAAAGCCCACCCGGATATTTATAATATATTATTACAGGTATTGGATGATGGCCAGTTAACAGATGGTTTGGGAAGAAAAATTGATTTCAAGAACACCACCATCATTATGACTTCCAATATTGGTGCAAGGCAATTGAAAGATTTTGGAGCAGGTGTTGGCTTTAATACCACCGCCAGGATAGATAATGAGGATGAAGCGAATAAATCGGTAATTGAAAGAGCCTTGAAAAAAACTTTTTCACCGGAGTTTTTAAATCGTATTGATGATGTTATCGTTTTCAATTCATTGACAAAAGAAAACATCTTTAATATTATTGACATCCTTATGAAAGGAGTGCTGAAGCGGTTAGCAATACTTGGGTTTAGCCTGGAGCTTACAGCAGCTGCAAAGGATTTTCTCGCAGACAAAGGCTATGATCAGCAGTTTGGTGCAAGACCTTTGCACCGGGCAATTCAGAAATACCTGGAAGACCCTCTGGCAGAAGAGATTCTAAACCTGAATGTAAAAGCAGGAGATGTATTGGTGGCTGATGCAGATGTAGAAAATGCTAAACTATCTTTTACATTTAAAACAAGGGCAGAAGAGCCATCGAAAGCATAATTAGTTCAGAATAAAGTTGAAAAGGAGTGCCAATCTACGGTACTCCTTTTTTATTTATCCGAGGAAACAAAACAGTATTACTTGTTTTATTATTTATTTCAGGCTGAAATATCTGTTTTGTGAAGTTGTATTTTTGTAGCAGGCATGTCAAAAAAAATAATCATAACAATAGATGGCTGGTCGAGTTGTGGCAAGAGTACTTTGGCAAAACAATTGGCAAAGGAATTGGGCTATGTGTATGTGGACAGCGGTGCTATGTACAGGGCTATCACCCTTTATTTCCTTCGTAACAATATTGATCTCGCAGAAAGGAAAGAAGTAAAAGAAGCACTGGCCAGCATTAACCTTGAACTTGTTTTTAATCCCAAAAGTCATAATAGCGAAATATACCTGAATGGCGAAAATGTAGAGTACCTCATCCGTGACCTTATTATTGCAGAAAGGGTAAGCGATGTGGCAGCCATTAAAGAGGTAAGGGAACTCGCCGTGGCACAACAACAGCAAATGGGAAAGAAAAAGGGAATAGTAATGGATGGCCGTGATATTGGTACGGTGGTTTTTCCTAAAGCAGAAGTGAAAATATTTATGACGGCTGATAATGCTGTAAGAGTGCAACGCCGCTTTAAAGAACTCTATGAGAAAAACCCAAACGTAACAGTTGAAGAAGTAATGAACAACCTTGAAATGAGGGATTACATTGACAGCCATCGGGAAGTAAGCCCACTAAGAAAAGCAAAAGATGCTATTGAACTTGATAATACCACTCTTACTGAAAAAGAACAATTTAATAAAGCACTTTTCTGGGCTAAGGAGCGGATAGTAACCTGATAATTTGACTGTTTCTCATTTATCAGTCTCGCAGCATTAGTTTATTTTTATGCAAAACAACTGTTTTGAGAAAATCCACTTTCAGGCTGATTCAACCTTTTATTGTGCTGCATGTCATCATTATTGTCGGCATCGTCGGGTATATGTCTATTGAGAGTGCATCTTTTATTGATGCCTTGTTCATGACTACTATTTCCATTACCACCGTTGGCTATGGTGAAGTAGTACCACTCAGCGAATCAGGGAAGTGGTTTACCATTTTCTTATTAATCACCAGTTGGGGCACTTTTGCTTTTGCTATTACCCGTATCACCCAGTTTGTGGTAAGTGGGGAAATCAACCAATATTTCAAAACCAAAAAGCTTATGAAAAATATAGCGGAACTGAACAATCATGTAATTCTTTGTGGCTACGGCCGCAACGGTCACCAGGCGGCACAGATATTAAAAGCACATAAAGTGCCTTTTATTGTTATTGAAAAGGATGTAGAATTGATACAAAGAAAATTAAAAGAGGGGGAAGATATCCTTCACCTGGAGGGTGATAGTACCGATGACGATTTGCTTAGACTTGCCGGTGTGGAAAGGGCCAGGGCATTAATAACCACTTTGCCGGTTGATGCGCAAAATGTATTTATAGTACTTTCTGCAAGATCATTAAACCACAATATCCAAATAATCAGCCGGGCATCTGAGGCTGCTACAGTACCGAAACTTAAAAAGGCAGGTGCTAATAATGTAATAATGCCAGACAGAATTGGGGGTACACATATGGCTACATTAGTAACCAAACCAGATGTGGTTGAATTCATTGATTTTCTTTCTGGTGAACAAGGCCATTCTATTCACATGGAATCACTGACTTATGAGGATCTGCCTGAAATACTGAAAGGCAAATCATTAGGCGATATTGAAAACTGGAATAGAACAGGTGTCAATTGTATTGGGATTAAAGATCCTGAGGGCAGATTCCTTATCAACCCTTCAGACGATACTATAATCATCGCAGGAATGAAAGTGATTATGCTGGGAACCCGCCATCAGATAATGCAAATGAAAGGTAACTTTTCGTAAGCGACCTACTGCTTTTTCTTTACATCAAGGAGTTCTACTTCAAATATCAACATGGCTCCCCCCGGTATTTGACCCTGGCCCATAGCGCCATACGCAATATCATATGGTATATAGAATTTATACTTTGATCCTACGGGCATAAGCTGCAAGCCTTCAGTCCATCCACGGATTACCTGGCTTACACCCAATGTCAATGGCTGACCTCTGTTGTAAGATGCATCGAACTCTGTGCCATTCAAAAGTGTTCCTCTATAGTGAGCAACAAATGTGTCAATAGCAGTTGGTTTTATCCCAGTCCCTTCTTTTATTACTTCATATTGTAAGCCTGAAGCGGTTGTTTTAACACCAGATTTTAATTTATTCTGGGCTAAAAATTTTCTTCCTTCTTCAATGGTGGGTTTTATTTTATCAGTCTGTATCTTTTCCATGTAACTACCCATGCAGGCATTTGCTGTGGCATCGTCCAGAAGCGGCTTCTTTTTAGCCAATATATCATTAACCGCTTTTAAGAAAATAGCGTTATTCATTTTTACATCTCCCAACCCCTGTTGTATAAGATTATAAGCAGCAATTTCTCCCATTACATAACTAACCGAGTCATTTGCTGTTTTTAAAATGTTTACCGGTGTAGTTACCGGTTTATTTACCGGTTTTGTTACAGGTTTAGTTTGTGCAATCAGCACACTTGTTGCAACGAGCAGGATAGCTGATAAAAAAATATTCTTCATGGTTCTTTTAGATTAAGTTGGCAAAAATACAGGTTGAAATGGTATTTTGGAAACCTCCAATCATTTAATTTCGTTGTATTCAAATTCTGGAAAATATGACATCTTTTCAATGCCGGTGCAGGTCCGCTGGTCAGATTTGGACCCAAATTTTCATCTCTGGCATTCAGTCTATTACGACTGGGGTGCCATGTGCCGGCTGGATTTTTTAAGTTCGGTTGGATTGACGTGGAAACGTATGCAGCAGTTGCAAACAGAGCCGATCATTTTCAGGGAGGAGTGTATTTTTTAAGAAAGAGATACGACTAAATGACCCTGTTACTATTGATATGATGATGTTAAAAGCGAAGAGAGATTTTTCGAGATTTACCATCCGGCATGAAATAAACAGGAATCCCGAAACAGTGTCAGCTATCCTTACTGTTGATATTGCATGGATGAATGGGGCTAACCGAAAATTAACCGTTCTTCCCAAGAAGCTATTGACATCCTGTCAAAAACTCCTTTTACTGAAAATTTTGAATGGCTTGATTAGGCGTTAAAGAATCAAGCATCATTACTTTGGAGGGAAATCTTGCAGCATATCCATTCACTAAGTTGCGGATAAAACTATTCTCTTTATAAGTGGTGAGGTAGTCTTTTAATGAATCCGGATTGGTAATCTTTACATCTGCAGGAAGATAACCCATGCCATAAAAAACACCTTCCGAAATTAAGATACAGGATTGGTCGTCCCCATTTATTCCTTTATCAATAATAGCAAAAGAAGGTTGTGAACGGAGGGAATCACAGGCTTTCTGAACTCTTTCATTGTAAGATGCAGCAGTTTCTTTTTGCTCACAGGCCGCAGTACAATATCCTTCATTAATACCCTCGCATTTGCCCGTATCTTTTTGCATAAAACAAAGCTTGGGGCAGAGATTAAACTCTTTTATAAGTTTACGTATGATGGCATGGCCATCCACCAGGTAATGAAAGGTATAAACAGGGTTCAGTCGTTTTCTATTCTTATCAATAGCCAGCCGCAGGTAACCTTTCTGGTCTTCATACATAAAGATGCCATATACATCTTCCCATCTTTTTTGCGATGAATTAAAAACAGGCCATCTTTTTTTTATTTCAGTTGATTCTAATATACAGGCCATTATTTCGGTGCCACAGCTTTGAAAGCTGATTGCATGAACATGCTGCATGAAATTTTGTTTCTGCCTGCTTTCAGAATTGTTACTAAAATGGCTGTTGACCCGGTAACGGATATTATTGGCTTTGCCTACATAAACCACCTTGCCTTTTTCATTGTGAAAATAATAGACTCCGGGTGTATACGGTAACTGTTCAAAATGTTCTTTGGGAACGTTGGGTGGTAGTATTGCTTCCTTTGAATTTCGCTGCAGGCTTTTTTGTATGTGCTGTTCTTTGTCATTTTCCAACAGCAATTGAAAAACTTTTACCGTGGCGGTAGTATCACCACCTGCTCTGTGACGGTCATTGACGGTTATGCCTAATGACTGGCATAACTTCCCAAGACTGTAAGAAGGAAGTCCGGGAATAATTTTTCGACTAAGCCTGACTGTACAAAGCTTCTTGCTGTTAAGATCGAATCCGGCCTCTTTTAAGTGGCTTTTTACAAAAGAGTAATCAAAATTTACATTATGGGCGATAAAAACCTTGTCGTGCAGAATAGTGAAAATTCTTTCTGCCACATCTTCAAATGAAGGTGCAGTAGACACCATTTTATCAGAGATGCCCGTCATGGCTGTAATGTAGTAGGGAATGGGTTGATTGGGATTGATAAGGGTTTCAAATTTTTCCGTTACTGTATTCCCATCAAATACATGAATAGAAATTTCAGTAATACCATTTGCGGCAGCATACCCTCCAGTGGTTTCTATATCAACAATTGCATACATGTTTGAAAAATCAGGACACCGAATTTCGGATTATTTATTTGAAAAGTCTGCTGTCAAATTCAAAAGGTGAAGAATTGATGATTTTTATCTTTTTAAAATCCGGGTGAAGAGGATTGATTAATATATTGTATTCCTCAGGAATAATGGCGGAAGGAACCTGGAGAAGTAAATTTTTCCTGGTAGATAAAAAAGAATCACCAATAAAACGGCTGTATCCAATATCTTTCTGCCATTGTTTTTTTAAGTTGATTGGGGTGAGGCTATTTTCCCTGATACCCGGTACTTCTATTTTCATCAGGTAGTTATTCTGCAATTCTTCGTAGGTAGCGTTATATATTAATAGCTCAAGTAATGATAAAGAAATAGTGGAACTTGTATAAACAACAGGTAATCCTGCACTATTCCAGCGACCACCCTTTAGCTTGGCTCCTTCACCACTAATATCGGTGCTGTATTGCCCTTTGCAAAACCGGAATAGCATCATATATAAACACCATGTTGTATCCTTCCAAGCTGGTCAATAATTAATTGAATGCCCCGGGAATTTTTTAAGGAATCAAAAGTGAGTAGTTCTCCTAATACAGGTTTGTCTCTTTTGAGCCATCGGTAAAGTGCTTCTGTGCTGGTAAAGGTTTCTAGTCCCATTTTAATTAATTCCTGCATTTGCAAAATGCGATCTACATAAATTCCTTCAAAGCTCTTATTGTCTTTAGAATACCGCTGCAAAGTTTTTTCGGAAAGATGTAAAATAGAGGACCATTCTTTTTGCGTAAAGGCAATTTGTCCGGCAATTTTCTCAAATTTCCGAAAGGGGAAATTAAGAACAGCTGGTATTGTCTTTATAGAGTGATATACCTGCATTGGTTCGTTTAAAATATTCTCGTCTTCTTTGTTTTTATATTTAACGGGTTTTGCTTTCTTTTTCATATCCGGTCTTTTGTCCCATAAATATACGACTTTTGTCCTTGACCTTATAATATTTTTCCTCCTTCGCCTAATTTGTTGAAAACCAAAGTGGACTATAATTTTGAACGATGATGCAGGATCAGAAATTAATAATGTTTCAGAACAGATTGGCGAAAGTATTTCGGCATCTGGGCAAGCAGGCAAAAAGATGGGGAGTTAGTTGCTACCGGGTTTATGATCATGATTTACCAGAATTTCCTTTCTGTATTGAGTTTTACAATAGTAAATTGTATGTGGCAGAATACAAACGGCATCATCATACAACGTCTTCAGCACATCATTCATACTTCTCACTGTACCTGCATTTTTGTTGCCGCTGTTATTATTTGAATTATATTGGTTGAAGAAACAAATCATTTATAAAACCTAAGAACTGATACATGAAAAAACTACTCATCGGAATCATTTTATTGCTAACCATGGACTGTGCCGCCCAGCAGCTTGATTCTTTTCAAAATGGAAAAATAAAACTTTACTACCAAACAGCAGGCAAAGGTCAACTGATTTACCTGTTGGCCGGAGGCCCCGGCTATCCACCTGAAATTATTGCACGGCAACTGATGGACAGCCTGAAAAACAAATTCACCGTTATCGTACCTCATCAACGGGGAAGCGGCCAATCAAAAAATATTGTTTGCAATGAAGAAACCATCAATATAGCAGCTTATGTAAGCGACCTGTATCAATTAATGAAGATAAGGGGCGACAGTAAAGCCATTCTGTTAGGTGAATCCTGGGGCGGCCTGCTGGCACAGGCTTTTGCCGCCACGTATCCGCAGAAAGTAAGCAAATTAATATTGGTTGCTTCGGCTCCTCCCTCATACAAACTCTGGCATGTGCTGGAAGATAACCAGTATGCCCGTACATCACAGGCTGAAAAAGATTCCATGCATTTGCTGCAGCAAATTTTTGGAACTAAAACACCTGCTGAATTAGACCAGCTTAAACAAACCCATCCCGATTACCCGGTTGTGAAAGCCTACTACCAGTTCATCACCATCCTTCACCGCAACCATTATTACAATCGTAGCCGTATTGACCCTGAATTTGATTTTGCTTTTTACAATTTCAACTTTCAGCCCATTCCATTAATTGATAAAGATGTACTTGAAAACAAAAGAGATTACACGCCTCAGTTGAAGAAGCTTGCCATTCCTGTCCTTATCATCTATGGCCGCCAGGACGACCAGGGGGAATCCACTTTCCAGGAACAGATAGAATGTTTTAAAAATAAAAAAGTAGTGGTGCTTGAAAAATGTGGCCATGAAGTAATACAGGAGCAGCCGGAGTTATTTTTAAAAGCCCTGAATGATTTCTTGCTAAAAAAATGAATGAAATTAAAAATAAAACTTTAGCACATTAGTAGGAAGATAAAGGGCTTTTAATTATTAAAGCCACATAGCCCTTTATGGTTTTTCACAACAATAAAAAAACCGGATGTCCAATTCAGAGCAGCCGGTTTTCAACAAATCAAAATCTCTTACAACGTTTTCAACACATCATTCATACTCCTCACCGCATCGGCACTTTTATTAAAAGCAGCTTGCTCAGTTTCATTTAATTTAAAGTCAAGAATTTTTTCCCAGCCATTTTTGCCAATGATAACAGGAACACCAAGACAAATATCTTTTTGTCCATACTCGCCATCCAATGCTACACAGCAGGTAAATAATTTCTTTTCGTCTCTAACAATCGCTTCTACCAAAGCCGCACCGGCAGCACCGGGTGCATACCAGGCCGAAGTGCCTAATAATGCGGTAAGCGTTGCGCCGCCCACCATTGTATCTTTTACAATTTTCTCTTGTTGCTCTGCGGATAAAAAATTTGCAACAGGGGCACTGTTCCAGGTAGCTAACCGAATTAACGGAATCATGGTTGTATCACCATGTCCGCCAACAACTACAGCATTCAAATCAGCAGGAGAGCATCCAAGATGCTGGCTCAATTGATATTTGAAACGGCTGCTATCTAATGTGCCGCCCATTCCTATAATTCTGTTTTTCGGTAACCCTGTTGATTGCAATGCCAGGTAAGTCATCGTATCCATCGGGTTGCTGATAACAATGATGATGGCATTGGGTGAATGTTTTAAAAGATTTTCAACAACTCCTTTAACAATACCTGCATTTACACCAATCAGTTCTTCACGGGTCATGCCGGGTTTGCGGGGCAGGCCAGATGTTATTACAACCACATCGCTGTTAGCAGTTTTAGAATAATCATTGGTGCTGCCACTAATTTTTGTATCAAAGCCAAGCAGCGTAGCGGTCTGCATCATATCCTGTGCCTTACCTTCGGCAACGCCTTCTTTAATATCAAGTAATACGAGTTCATTGCACAATTCTTTACGGGCAATATTATCAGCACAGGTAGCACCTACGGCTCCGGCACCTACAACAGTAACTTTCATGAAAATTATTTTAACAGTAAATGATTTTGTAACCCGGCAAAGGTATTATAATCTGATATTGAAGGATAATTTTTTTAAAAAGGGATTAAAAGAAAACATTTGCCCTGAGCAGTATCTGTGTGGTTTCCGGAGAAACTCCATACGTAGCCGTAATGGCAATCCTGTTAAACGGAATTAAAATTAATCCACCGCCATAGCTTGTATGAAAGCCTTTGTATGTTTCTCCCGGTTGCCAGATGCGGCCATTATCCAAAAAGGCGAGCAGGCCTATTTTACCGCTAAAGAAAAAATTATGCGTATTAGTTACCCAACGCAGTTCATTGTTGTTATAAAAAATACTTTTAGCATAAAATCTTTCTCTAGGATAGCCCCGCAGATTTTCGTTACCACCCAAAATATTAAGGTGATAATAATCGGCCACCCGGTTCATGGTGGCTCCACCACCTCTTACAGCCAATGTAAATGATTTGCCCAGTGGTATATAAAATGATAATGATGAACTGCCTTTAAAGAATGAATTGTTGCTTTCTTTTATATTTTGCACATATCCACCGCCAATTGAAAAATTAATACCTTTTGTAGGATAGATTTTGCTGTTGGTATGTTCGAAACGGTAAGCTATTTCGGCGCCTCCAAATTGTTTGCGATTAAAAAGAGAAAGGTCTATTCCTGCATCTTTTGTTATAAAATGGTTAGCCGTTGCCCTTACTTTTACGGACTGGTAAAATACACCTGCTTCAAAACGATGGTATTTGGCAAATTCATTACTCAAGCCTATACTTCCATATGCCCTTTCACTTGTTGTGTTATAAAAATTAACTGGCTGTGAAGTTTTATTAACGCTGAAATTGCCATTACCATAATAATTTTCTACGGCTGGTAAATCCACTCTTGCTTTCAGCAACAAATCCATTTTACCAATAGTGTTATTCATTTTGCCAATGTAGCCAACATTAACTGCACCTCTCAGAAACCCATAATTAGCACTTATTAAATGTGAATGCATATATTCTTCCTTTCGCCACGGTTGTGTTATATATCTTATGTTGGCACTGATGCGGATGCCCGTAGAGGTAAATAGATCAAGGGGGTTGTTATCAAATTCCTTGTATTCAGAAGGGCTTAACAGTGGCAAAATAAAAAAATAAAATTTTTTGTGCTGAGTAGTATCGAACATAAACTTTTGGCCTGCTGAAATTTTTGTTTTGCCATATCTGCCGGTGGAAATAGATTTGCCATTAATCAAATCACCTCCAGCAGGGTCAACTATTTTTATTTTCACTCCGTCGTTGTTATCGCCTTTTAATTCAAATACATCATCCTTTTCAAGACTGTAAATACGGATTTCTTTTGTTTCATTTTTTTTAAAAACTCTGGAGTAATATGGTGCATCTTCTGTTTTTCCTTCTTTATTTATTTTATAAATTTTAATGCTTGTTTCTTCAGATGAGAGGCGGTTAATCTCAAATTTTTCTCTTTTCTTCGTTCCTGCAATGTCCGGATGTACGGCAAGGTAATTGTAATAACTTATTGCATCTTTTACAAGATCATCCCTGTGCGATTTTAATTTAGCTGTTAACAAAGCACCTCTTATGCTATATAGCTCTGACGGTAATTGTTTTACTGCATTTTCTATTACAGCATCTGTAAGGGATTGCTGCAGTTCTTTAGCAGCAGTTATCCAGTCAGCTTCTTTTAGTTCATTCAAAAATATCCGGTCTAATGGACGGCCTGGTTCATTAAAATTCTTTACACTATTTATATGATAATCGTACGATTCCAGTTGCGTGGCACCGGCAATATGACTTGCAATGAAAGGATAAAACCCATCAAACCTTGTGTATGCCTGATCCCGGTCACGGGGAATAGGCCTGTATTCTGTCCTCCCTTTTTCTTTAAAACTTGCCCATCTCCATTGGTCGGCATGGCGGCCCCAGTCCCCAATCATCATATCAAATAACCTTGCTTTCGCAAATGTTTTTTGGTTTACATAATAATCATTGTCTTTATAAATGTGTTCAAATAATTTTTCAGAACCAATTACATTCTTTGAATTTCCAAAATGCGGGGCATTTTCCTGATTTTCATCAGGTCTTTCTTCAAACATGTATAATTGATTGCCATATTTTTCATTGTATTCACCCAATGTTTTTTGCTGAGGTACAAAAACGAAAACTGGTTTGGTATGATAAATACCGGTTGCCTCAATCATTGGGGTAATGGTAGCTGCGGCAAAGGGATAGCCTATAGAAGCCTGATCTTTTGCAATTCTTGCAATGAAGGTTCCCTGAAATTCGTCCGGCAGTCCATTACCAAAATCTTTATCCACACTTCGTAAAACATATTCTTTACCGGTTTTATCTTCTAATCTTAACCCCATAGACTGGCGGCTTCCACCAGGTTTTGTGGGCACAAGCCCACCTTTGGCTGTATCCAAGAAAAAATTATTTACTCTTACAGGAGTGTTCCATTCTTTACGATAATGTTTACCATATAAAAAATTATGATAACCACTTCTGTTATATTTTTTACCCGGTATTACTACAGTAGTTCCGGGTATTGAACCGGCAGTATGAACTATTGTTGTCTGTGCCTTTAGTGGCACATTATTAATAAATGCAAAAAATAAAATAAATGGGAAAAATAGATATCTTTTATTCGGTAAGCAGCGAGAGGTAAAAGGTGTCATGAAACATTGTTTAAAAAAATCATGCCAGTACCTTTCCAGTCAGAAAGAACTAAAAATATTCAAAAATGAGTAATTGTAAGCACCTCAAACTGTGGAATTAGTGAAACACTTTTAATATTTTATCCATAGGCAGGCCACCCTCAAAAACGGAGATCAGCTCTTTCTTTTTATCATAAAATGCAAGAAACGGAAGATTGTGTACCTGGTAAAAGGTGAACAGAAAATAATCCGTATCCTGTGCTACAATAATATTTTTAAACCTCTCAAGACGATACTTTTCCCGGTATGCAAGCATAGAGTCAAAAGGCATAGAGGTAGTCATTACAATTTGAATGTCTTTAAATTTATCAATGTTATTGATAAGTTCTTCTGTTTCATGCTGGCAGTGCTCGCAGCTAGGACTAAATACCATCAGCATAACCGGCTTTTTCTTTGGCAGGTCGGCTTTAGTGAAGTACGACACATTATCCGGAAGCAGCAACTTGGCCGGAGGAAATGAAGGAAACCTTTTATAAGGTGCCTGTAAAGAATCATTTTGTGCAATAGCAGTTGCGGTATAAATGAAGCTGATTAGAACGAGTACTGATTTTTTCATTTGCCAAAGATACTTGCTGCAAATGATTGATGTTTATCTGGTAACGCAATAAACGTCTTTCTGGTTAATAAATGAAGCTTTTTTAAAGTTAGCAGCATCCTTTTGTCAGCAACTATCCCTGCCTTATCTTTGCCGCCCAATTACGATTTTTAAATTTGAAATAGTTTTTTATGGCAAATACATCAGACATCAGCCGGGGATTAATTCTAAATCTTGAAGGAAGTCTATATACCGTTGTGGAATTTGGTGAAAATAAAACGGCCCGTGCCGCAGCCAAAGTATGGGCAAAACTGAAAGGGGTAGATAATAGTCGTTCTATAGAAAAAACCTGGAACTCCGGGGACACTATTTTCCCAGTTCGTGTGGAGAGGCGTTACTACCAGTTCCTGTATAAGGATGATACCGGATATAATTTTATGGACAATGAAACCTTTGAGCAAATTGCTTTACAGGCAGAAACCATTGATGCCCCGCAATACCTGAAAGAAGGTCAGGAAGTAGGCGTAATGATTAATACAGAGAATGATCAGATACTGGGTGCCGAGCTGCCAGATAAAATTGTATTAAAGGTTACTTATACCGAACCAGGTCTGCGGGGTGATACAGCCACCCGTACTTTAAAGCCGGCAACACTCGAAACCGGTGCTACACTCGGTGTTCCATTATTTGTAAATGAAGGAGAACTTATCCGTATCAACACCAAGTCTGGTGAATACCTGGAAAGAGTGAAAGAACAATAATCAACAGCATTGAAAAATGGCCGAAATCAATCGAATTTCTGCCATTTTTGTTTATTTTTGACCCATTTACGTTCAAAAAAAGGGAATATCATTGATTTTCTTATATTGATTTCACTACCTTAGCCGCCTGTTCCTCTATCTTAAAGTCTCTTCTTAACCAAAACTGTCTATTAAATTGAAAAACATGGACTATAAGCAAATTCAGGAGTTGATTAAAATGGTCAACAAATCGAATATCGGTGAGCTAACGATTGAACAAAAGGATTTCAAAATAACTATCAAGCAAAAAGAAGAGCATGTGGCGCAAATTGTTTCTTCGGTGCCCTATCAGCAGGCTCCTGTTTATGCACCTCCAACACAACCTGCCATTTCTAACCAAGCCATGCCTGCGCTTCCCCCAACAGCAGAAAATTCAAAAGCAGCAGACCCGGTAGCAGTAGCTACCATTACCATTAAAAGCCCGATGATCGGTACGTTTTACCGAAAAACTTCTGTCGATAAACCAAACCTGACAGATGTAGGTTCGGATGTAGTTCCCGGTAATGTGGTTTGTATTATTGAAGCGATGAAACTCTTTAATGAAATAGAGAGTGAAGTAAAAGGTAAGATTGTAAAAGTGCTGGTAGAAGATTCCTCACCGGTGGAGTATGATCAGCCGTTGTTTCTTGTTGAGCCGGCATAATTAGTAAATGTGGAAATATGAAATTGTGAAAATTGAAAGACTTTTATTTTCACATTTCCCACACTATCACATTCATCACATTATTACAATTTTATGTTCAAAAAAATATTAATTGCCAATCGTGGAGAAATTGCCCTCAGGGTAATCCGTACTTGTCGTGAAATGGGCATAAAAACTGTAGCTGTTTATTCCACTGCCGACAGGGACAGCCTGCATGTAAAATTTGCGGATGAAGCCGTTTGCATTGGTAAGCCACCAAGTGTCGATTCATATTTGAATATTGCACACATCATGGCGGCAGCTGAAATTACCAATACAGATGCCATACATCCCGGCTATGGTTTTTTGGCAGAGAATGCAAATTTTGCACAAATATGTAATGATCATGGCATAAAATTCATCGGCCCTACACCGCATATGATTAATAATATGGGCGATAAAATTACCGCTAAAGCAACCATGATAAAAGCCGGAGTGCCTGTAATACCGGGAGGCGAAGGTTTATTACAAAGTGTGGATGAAGCCAAAGGCATCGCCAAAAACATGGGCTATCCTGTTATACTGAAAGCAACAGCCGGGGGCGGTGGCAAGGGTATGCGGATTGTTTGGGAAGAAAGTGAAATCGAAAAAGCCTACGACACAGCCAAAGCAGAAGCGGCCGCTTCATTTAAGAACGATGGTATCTACATGGAAAAATTTGTAGAAGAGCCACGGCATATTGAAATACAGGTAGCAGGCGATCAGTACGGGACTGTTTGCCATCTTAGTGAAAGGGATTGTTCTATTCAACGCCGGCACCAAAAACTGGTGGAAGAATCGCCTTCGCCATTTATGACGGATGAGCTTCGTTTTAAAATGGGAGAAGCTGCTAAACAAGCAGCCGCTTGTATCAATTATGAAAGTGTGGGAACGGTGGAGTTTTTGGTTGATAAGCACCGCAATTTCTACTTCATGGAAATGAATACCCGGATCCAGGTGGAGCATTGTGTAACAGAAGAAGTCATCAATTTTGATTTGATAAAAGAACAAATTAAAATTGCCATGGGCGAAAAAATAACCGGCGATGATTATATTCCAAACAATCATGCCATCGAATGCCGTATTAATGCCGAAGATCCGTATAATGATTTTCGTCCCTCTCCCGGAAAAATTACTTCACTCAATCAGCCCGGTGGCCATGGTGTACGGGTGGATAGTCATGTGTATGCAGGCTACGTCATTCCTCCCTATTACGATTCTATGATAGGCAAACTCATTACCATAGCACAAACCCGGCAGGAAGCCATTGCTACCATGTACCGGGCATTAAGTGAGTATGTTATTGAAGGGGTAAAAACCACTATCCCATTTCACTTACAATTAATGCAGGATGAACGGTTCCGCAGCGGCGATTTTAATACCAAGTTTATTGAAGGGTTTCATTTGAAATAAAGTTCTGGTTTCCTTCTTTACAATTTCTGTAGCATTGCTGGGTATTATTTTTTTATTATTTACAGTAAGTATTAATAAGCCAGTTTTGTAATATTGTAGAATACAATATTACTACTAAGCAAAGATAGTTGCGTAATATCTCCAGTTCAATTTATCCATCTCAACAAACTACGAATAATCAATAGATTATTCTAAGTGCTTATACTTAAAAGGGGATTTTACCCAACTTCTCTGCCAATAAACTATGCGTTTTTTCATTTAGCCTAAGCTATAGTACCTATTTTGTTATCGGAAAAACCTTACGAACCAAAACAACCAATATCCACATGGAAAAAATCAACATCCTGCTTGTAGATGATCACAAGCTCATCAGAGAATCCTGGTCTTACATCCTCAACAGCGACCCCCGTTTCCAGGTAATTGGAGACACCAGCAACGGAGAAGAAGCTGTAGAAATGGCAAAGGAACAAAAGCCAAAGATTGTTTTAATGGATATTAACATGTCCCCTCTCAATGGCTTTGAAGCTACCAAACTGCTTCGTAAGTATGCACCGGGCTCAAAAGTAATTGGAATGTCTATGCACTGTATGCCGGCCTATGCAAGACGGATGCTGCAGATAGGTGCCATGGGATATGTTACCAAAAACTCATCAAAGGAAGAACTGCTTACAGCCATCACAGAAGTGAACGACGGAAAAAAATATATTTGTGATGAAGTGAAGAATATTCTTGCACAGCAAGAGTTGATGGATGAATCGGGCCTGCCTGATATGAATGTATTATCCCGCCGTGAAATTGAAGTGGTGCAATTGATAAAAGAAGGCTTGTCCTCTAAAGAGATTGCGGTGCGTCTCGAGATTTCGTTGAAAACAGTAGAAGTACACCGGTACAATATTTTAAGAAAACTGAATCTTAAGAATACTGCTGCACTGGTCAATTATTTTAACTCGCAGGGGTTATAAGTTTATCAGCCAGTACAATTTAATCCGGACCATTTTTTAGTACAATACCACCAGTGTGTTTCACTTTTCATAGTTCGTTTTTGCCAATATCCTCTTAATGAAACAAATTATAGACAATACCTTTTTATTTGCCGGTAGTGCAGAGAGAATAAGCACACTGATTAACAGCCTTAAGGTAGGTGTCTTATTACAGGGGCCGCAAACAGAAATCCTTTTTAGTAATAAGGCAGCATTAAGTATGCTTGGCCTAACAGAAGATGAACTTTCCGGCATGTCCAGCTTTCATCCTGATTGGAATGTAATTCATGAAGATGGTTCTTCTTTTCCCGCCGAAACACATCCTGTTTCCATCGCAATTCATACCCGCAAACCTGTTGCTAATATTATTATGGGGGTTTATAGGCCTGTTACAAAAGACAGGGTATGGCTGTTGGTAAATGCTGAACCATTGCTTGATGATAAAGGAAGAGTAAAAGAAGTGATTTGCAGCTTTAGCGATATTACAGAACGCAAGGCAGTAGAAGAGAAGTTGAACTGGTTATATCAAAGCCTGGAAATAAGAGCATTTGAATTGGCCACTTCCAACGCAGACCTCGAACGGTTTCTTTATGTAGCAACACATGATTTGCAGGAGCCGCTTCGCATGGTAAACAGTTTTACACAATTATTGAAAAAGAAATACAGCAAGCAATTGGATGAACAGGCCAATGAATATATTGATTATGCTGTAGAAGGAGCCACCCGTATGAAGAAGCTAATTCTTGACCTGCTCGAATATTCAAAATTCAGCACCAACAACGAAGAGCTTGTTCCCACGGATATGAATATTGTATTGAGAGATGTGTCCCTTAAATTTTTTAAGGAATTGAAAGAGTCTGGCGCAGAATTAATCATCCCTGTATTGCCAGTTATCACAGCGATTAAATCGCTGATGGTACAACTTTTCGAAAACCTGATTGGCAATGCTTTAAAATATCATAGTGACAGTAAACCGGTAGTACAAATTGAGTGTAAAGTGGATGGCGAAAATTATTTATTCAGTGTAAGCGACAATGGAATTGGGGTTGATCCTAAATATGCAGATAAAATATTTATTCTTTTCCGGAGGTTGCACGGCAATAGTGAAATGTATGAAGGAACAGGGGTAGGTCTGGCTATTTGTAAAAAAATTGTTGAGTTGCACCGGGGCAATATCTGGGTAGAGTCTGAACAGGGAAAAGGGAGTAAGTTTTATTTCACAATTTCCGCAAAACAAAACCCGGTATATGAAAAACTATAAAAAGCAGATATACCTGTTTCTGTATATATCCCTGGTTTTTGTAATAGGCAGTTTTGCTATATTGTTTTTTAATTTTCGCAAACAGGTGCGGTTGCAAAATGAGATTTTAAAAATTGAAAAAAACCTGATCCAGGCCGACTCCCTTATTAATAATCTTTTGCAGATTGAATCTGATAAAAGAGGGTTTCAGCTTACTAATGATCCTGATTACTTAAAAAATTTTTATGCCATAAAAGTGAGCAGCAATAGCATTATTGCCAATCTCCGGAAAAATACTATTGCTGGTGTACATACAAAAACAATTTCACAGGTAGATTCTTTACTGAAACTGCGGATAGCTAATCTCGACAGCGGAATTGTTGTTTTCACCACCAGGGGTTTTGATGCGGCCATCGGATTTATGCAGTTGAAAGAAAAAAGAAATACAAGGCATCAACTGGATCAAAGCCTGAAAGCATTAAAAAATAACCTATTAGGAAAATTAGAGAGAAACACATCCATGATAAATAAAAGCAGCAACCAAAATTTAACGGGATTGCTTACATTATCAGCTCTTTTGGTGTTATTGATGCTTGTAGCTGCCAGAACATTCAGGCGGGCACAAAATAAAATCATTAAAAATCATAACAAGTTTAAAGAAGCACAGCGAATTGCAAAAATTGGTAGTTGGGAATGGGATTTTGCTACGGATAAAATGGTATGGAGTCAGGAGCAGTTCAGAATTTTCGGCCAGGATCGTAAAACCTTTGAGTTGACTTATCAGGACTACCTGGGACATTTATCTGGAAAAGAACAGAAGAATACCGAGGCCCTGATAAAGAATGCAATTGAAGGTAAGGTTCGTTATGCTGTGGAGCATGAAATTACCAGAAAAGATGGTACAGTACTTATGGTTTTTGAGCAGGGTACAGTTTTGTTTGATGATGACAAAAAGCCAATTGGCATGTTTGGTACCACGCAGGATATTACGGAAAGAAAAAAAGCCGAACAGGAGCTGATAGCAGCACAAAAAAAGATACAGGCAGTTTTCGATAATTCGGCAGATGGTGTATATCAAAGTACAGTGGAAGGAAAATTCATAATGGCTAATCCCGCCCTGGCAAAAATATTTGGTTACAATTCCGTAGGAGAGCTTCTTTCATCTGTCAATAATATTGGCAATGAAATTTATGCAGATCATTCAGACAGGGAACGTATGTTAAATCAGTTGCTGAAACAAGATCATATTGAAAACTTTGAAGCAGCAATGCTGACAAGAAAAAACGAAATAGTCTGGACGAATGAAAGTACAAGGGTGGTAAGAAATGATAAAGGTGCTATACTTTATTTTGAAGGAACACTGAAAGACGTAACGGAACGAAAAAAAGCAGAAGTAGCTTTGCATAACAGTGAAGAGAGATACCGGCAAATTGTTGAAACTGCACAGGAAGGTATTTGGGTGCTGGATGAAAACAATTACACCATTTTTGTAAATAAAAGAATGTGTGAAATGCTTGGATATTCCAGGGAAGAGATAATGGGTCGCCAAAATTATGATTTTAAAGATGAGGAAGGAAGGAACAAGGCAATGCAGGATATTGAAAGAAGGAAAGAAGGTGATACTGAAACTCAGACTTCTAAGTTTATTACAAAAAATGGAACACCGCTGTGGACAAGTGTATCAACTAACCCGATTCAAGATGATGAAGGTAAATATGTAGGTGCCTTAGGTATGTTTACAGACATTACGGAAAGGAGAAAAGCAGACAGGGCATTGGTAGTGGCACAAAAGAAATTTCAGGCAATTTTTGATAATACTGCAGACGGAATTTATCAAAGTACGGTGGATGGCAAATTCATCATTGCCAATCCTTCTATGGCGATAATTTTTGGTTATGACTCTCCAGACGACCTTATTCAGTCGGTTACAAATATTGGAACGCAAATTTATGCCGACCCGGAGCAACGAAATAAAATGTCGGAAATTATTTTGAAGCAGGGCCATGTAGAAGATTTTGAGTTACAGGTACTCACAAAAACTAAAGATATTATTTGGGTTAGTGCAAATATCCGCATGGTTAAAGATGAGACAGGAGCTATTAGTTATTTTGAAGGAACACTGGAAGACATTACCGACAGAAAGAAAGGAGAAGAGCAATTGCTGAACATGTCTAACAGGTTGCAGTTGGCTATTGATGCCACCAGTATCGGTATTTGGGATTGGGACATTGCTAATAATAGTACCGTCTGGGACAAAGAAATGTACCGTATCTACAATGTAGATGTTAACGACCCAAGAACCATATCCGAAGCATGGGAAGCCACTGTTCATCCCGACGATTTAGAAAGAGTAAGCGGAGAGTTGCAGGCGGCAATAAACGGTGAAAAAGAATATGATACAGAGTTTAGGATTATCTGGAAAGACAAAACAATCCATCATGTTAAAGGAAATGCATTGGTTCAGCGAAACCAGGCAGGGGAAGCAGTAAGGATGATAGGTACCAATGCTGACATCACAGAACGAAAAGAAGCTGAAGAGGAAATATTACAACTAAATCAGAACCTGGATCAGTTTGCCAACATCACTGCTCATGATTTGCAGGAGCCAATACGTATGGTAAGCGGTTTTTTAGGATTGCTCGAAAAGAAATATACCGATGTGCTTGATGAGCAGGGAAAGTCTTATGTATTCAGGGCTAAAGATGGTGCAGACAGGATGAGCATTTTGATAAAGGACCTGCTTGAGTTTTCCCGTTCGGGTAATAAGGCTGCAAAAAAGGAATCAGTAGATCTTCTTACTGTAATGGACCTGGTAAATAAAGATTTAACTATAGTGGTAGCAGATACAAAAGCTATTCTTAATATACCAGAATCATTACCCATAGTAACGGGTACGCAAAGTGCATTGTATCGTTTATTCCTTAACCTTATCAGCAATGGTATTAAGTTCAGGAAAAAGGATGCCGTACCAGAAATTGCACTTACGGTAAACGAATTGCAGGATTATTGGGAATTTAAATTACAGGATAACGGGATTGGTGTTGCAGAAAAAGATCAGCCAAAATTATTCCAGGCATTTCAACGGCTGCACCGCCGGGATGAATATCCTGGAACAGGACTGGGCCTTGTAACCTGTAAGAAAATTGTGGAAACACATGGAGGAAAAATATGGATGACATCCGAAGCAGGAAAAGGCACAGCATTTCATTTCACCATTAATAAAACACAATTGGTTTAATAAAGGAAGATGATAATCATGCAAGACACAACACAAATAAATAAAAACACTTTAAACCTGCTGCAGGAATTGGGAAGTGAAAACAGGGAAGTAGAATTATTAGAGGCTAAGCTGGCAGAGGTGACAAAAGAAATGAACCAGTTTACCTATATCGTTTCGCATGATTTGCAGGCACCATTGCGGATGGTGACCGGCTTTCTGGAATTGCTGGAAAAAAAGCATGGGGATAAGCTGGACGAATCTGCCAAACAGTATATCGATTTTGCAGTAAAAGGAGCAGCAAAAATGAAAAAATTAGTATTTGACCTCCTTGAGTATTCCAGGTTGAGTACCATTGTTAAAGAATATACCGAAACAGACCTCAATGAAATAATGCTGGAAACAAAAACAAAATTTCAGTCAGTATTTGAAGAAACGGGTGCTGTTATTACTACCAGCCAATTACCTGTAATAATGGCTGACAGGGCGCAGATGGTTCAGTTGTTTGATCATCTTATTGGCAATGCTCTAAAGTTCCGGAATACAGAAGAGACTTTAATAAGCATAGCAGTATGCAGTGAGAATGGGGTTACTTCCATTGCCATAAAAGATAATGGGGTAGGCTTTGATATGTCTTTTGCAGAGAAAATATTTATTGTTTTCCGCCGTTTGTATAGTGATGAATCAAAATACAGCGGTACCGGCATAGGTCTGGCTATGTGTAAAAAAATTACGGAACTGCATAAAGGTAATATCCGGGCAGAATCAGAAACAGGAAAGGGAAGTACATTCTATATTACGTTACCAGGAATATAAAAAGCATTTTTTGAACAATAAAAAATATCACTATGAACGAAGTACACATTTTGCTGGTTGAAGACAATGAAGGCGACATTATTCTTACTACAGAAGCCTTTAAGGATATGCAATTGGAGAATAAAATCTCAGTTGTTAGAGATGGAGAAGAAGCACTTTGCTTTCTCAGGAAACAAGACAGCTATTCAGATGCTGCAACACCACAGTTGATCCTCATGGATATAAACCTGCCCGGTATGGATGGTAAGGAATTATTAGAGATGATTAAAAAAGATCCGGAGCTTAAAGAAATACCGGTGGTAATGCTCACAAGCTCCGCGGCCGATGAAGACATTAGAGAGTGCTATGATAAGCATGTTAACTGGTATATTACAAAACCCATTGATTTTGATAAATACACTAAAGTAATGCATGAAATAGAGGCGTTCTATGTGTCATTTGTTCCTTATCCTAAAAGCGGCAGGTAGTTATTTCTAAAGGGAAACACTTGTTTCCTTAGGGGAGAGCAATTAAAAGCAGAAGCTTTTATAAAAAATAGTTATTTCATATTTTTTTCTTTGTATTTTTCTAATTAATCTAAAAAGTACCTATGAGTGAAATTCAGATATTACTGGTTGAAGACAACGAAGGGGATATCCTCCTTACGCTGGAAGCCTTTAAAGAGATAAAAGTTAAGAATAACATAGCAGTTGTAAAAGATGGAGTAGAAGCTATTGATTTTTTAAAAAGGCAAGGTCAGTATGCAGACAGTATAGTTCCCCATTTAATTCTGCTGGATATTAATATGCCTAAACTGAGCGGTATAGAAGTGCTTGATTTTATAAAAAAGGATGAAAAGCTCAGAAAGATACCAGTAGTAATGCTTACCACTTCTTCTTCCGAATCAGATATTTCTGCCTGCTATGATAAATCGGCCAACTGCTTTATTACCAAACCGCTTGATTTTGGTAAATTTTTAAATGTTGTGGAGGCGATTGAATCATTCTGGTTTTCAATTGCACAGTTGCCCAAAGCTGTTTAAACACCTGATAATATAATTTTTACGATAGTTAGCAGTAATCAATTTTTTTGAATTGATTACTGCTCTTTTTAGTGCCATTTTATGTAGTATATAGCTAGCAACAAAAACTAAGAGTATTCACTTAAAATTTGCTTATAAATTGAAGGTTCAAAGCAATTGGGTAAAACTTTTGGCCAGCCTTAAGATTTTTTCCTTAATTTAATATAAGAAAAGCCTTACTAAACCAACATTATCCTGCCATCCATATGGACAAAATAACTATTCTGCTTGTTGATGATCATAAGTTAATCAGGGAGTCGTGGTCATTTATACTTAACAACGACCCCCGGTTTTCCGTAATTGGCCAAACCAGTAATGTAGATGAAGCGGTAGACATTGCAAAGGAATTTAGGCCCGACATTGTATTAATGGACATTAATATGTCTCCGATAAATGGTTTCGAAGCCACAAAATTTATTCGAAAGTTTTCTCCGGGTTCAAAAATTATCGGTATTTCAATGCACTCTATGCCAGCCTATGCCCGCAAAATGCTGCAGCTTGGGGCAATGGGGTATGTTACGAAAAATTCTTCTAAAGACGAACTGTTTACCGCTATTACAGAAGTAAGCAGCGGGAAAAAATATGTTTGTGAGGAAGTAAAAAATATCCTGGCCAACCAGGAACTGATTGAAGAAGGTGGTCAGCCGGATATGAATGTACTGTCCCGACGTGAGTTAGACGTTGTTCAGTTAATAAAGGAAGGTTTATCATCGAAGGAGATTGCTGTTCGCCTTGATATTTCATTGAAAACGGTAGAGGTACACCGGTACAATGTGCTAAAAAAACTTGGCCTTAAAAATACTGCGTCATTAGTAAACTTTACGAATGCGCAGGGGTTATAAACAGAACTCTTCGTATAGTTTTTCACTTTAACTCAGGCCTTATATGAGTCAACTTTACACCCGACGGAATATTATTGCCGGCCTCCTTATTTTACTTGCTTTTATTTCCTTTTTTGTATTCAACAGCTACCGTAATATCAGCAGGGTTATCAGGGAAAAAGAAAAAGTAGATGTCACCTTACAATCATTGAGAGCATTAGAAGATGTAATGGATGATATGCAGGATATTGAAACCGGTCAGCGGGGCTATGTCATTTCCGGGAACAAGGAATTTCTCACTCCTTACTATACTGCAGTCAAAAAACTTGCAGGCGATACACTTGAACTTAAAGCTCTTTTTACACTATACCCAAACCGGGAACCTGCATTCCGGCAATTGTTAAAATTAGTCAGAGAAAAAACAAAAATCACAGAAGCTTCAGTAAAAGTGATAGATGACTATAACCAGGATTCAGCATACAAAGCAATACAGTTCGAAAAGGGAAATAAAGTGATGGACAGTATCCGCACTTTGATTATTTCATTTGAAAATGAAGATAGGATAGTGCTTCAAGGCTCAATAAGTGGACGGGCAAAAGCAGCATGGGCTACTGCCAAACTTTTTATAAGCCTGACGGTCATATTTGTTACAGGCTTAATTATTGTTTTTTGGCGGATTGGCCGTGGATTAAAATTTAGAGACAAATATGAGCGACAAATTTCTTATCTCGCCGGACTTACCGAAAAAACAAGTGATGCTATTTTCTCAACGGATTTAGAAGGGATAATAAGGAGTTGGAATAAAGGTGCTGAAGATATTTATGGGCACACTAAAGAAGAAGCAATAGGAAAATTTTCACCTGAAATTACCAAGAGCGGTAAAACGAAAGTAGCCGTGAACGAAATGCTTGCAAAAGTTCCACAACAAGGTTCTCATGATCTTGAAGTGCTCAATCATAACAAAAAAGGAGAAGAAATTTACTGCCTGGCTTCAGTTACAGCGTTAAAAAACGAAAAGGGAGAAATAACAGGATATGTAACAATTCTCAGGGATATTAGTGAACGAAAAAAAACTGAGCAATTACTGGAAAAATTCAATAAGGAACTTACCGGACAGGTAGAAGAAAAGGCTGCATTAATAACAAATATCCTGGAGAGGGTTAGTGATGGGTTTTATTCATTAGATGAGAAATGGAATTTTACTTACATGAATAATATTGCCGGTGAAATAATGAACTGCAGACCGGAGGGCATAATTGGAAAAAATTTATGGAAGGAATATCCTGATGCAGTGTACACCAGCATTTACAAAACATTTATCAAAGCATTTGATAAGCAGCAATACCAGCAAGTGGAATTTTATTACCCTCCCTATGAAAAATGGTTTATGGTTCACATCGACCCTTCACCAAGTGGTATTTCTGTTTTCTTCCGGAACATTACAGAAATTAAAAAAGCAGAAGAAGAGATAAGGCATTCTAACGAACGGTTTGAAATGATCAGCCGTACCACCAACGATGCAATATGGGAGTGGAATTTGGAAACAGGTGAAATGCTGTGCAATGAAACATACCAGCAATTATATGGGTTAAAAATGACTGACCCTGTTCAGGATGAGAAGGAATGGGAGAACCGTATTCATCCGGATGACAGGGCCGAATTAATAAAAAAACAGGTAGATACACTGGCTTCCGATACAAATATATTTATAACAGAATACAGATTTAAGACAGAAAAAGATGGCTATAGAAATATTTATGACCGTTCTTATATTGTAAGAAATGATGAGGGAAAGGCCGTTCGCATTTTAGGAAGTATGATGGATGTTACTGAAGGGAAAAAGGCTGAAGCGGCACTCCAGGAAAGCGAAGAAAAATACCGGTCTATGATAGAGCAGGCTTCAGACAGCATTTTTATAATGAACAACGAAGCAAGGTATGTTGACGTAAATCCTGCCTGCTGTTTAATGATTGGATATTCAAGAGATGAAATGATTAACATGCCAGCAACCAATCTTTTGCTGGAAGGCCATATACCCATAGTAAAATGGAAGAATAAAGAGCTCAAATCCGGTAAAACGGTTTACATGGAAAGAAAATTGAAGAGAAAGAATGGAGATATAATTGATGTGGAGGCCAGTTATAAAATGCTTTTGAACGGGCATGTTTTAGCTATAGCAAGAGATGTAACCGAAAAGAGAAAAGCAGAAGAAGCAATTCGGGCAAGTGAGGAAACAAGAAAACTGATAATGAACTCCGCTCTTGATGCTATTGTCTGTATAGACAAAACTGGGGCTATAATAGTTTGGACTCCACAGGCCGAAAGAATATTTGGATGGAAAGAAAGCGAAGCCATTGGTAAAAAACTTACAGAAACTATCATCCCCGAACAGTATAAGGAAAGTCATATAAAGGGGATGAAAAATTACCTGCAAACAGGTAAAGGGCCAGTACTCAACAGGCTTACTGAACTTAGGGCTATTAACAGACAAGGTAAAGAGTTTCCTATAGAGTTGTCTATCATCCCAATTCAACAGGGTGAATCAGAATTTTTCTGTGCTTTCATCCGTGATATTACAGAACGCAAAGAAGCCGCAGAAAAAATTGTAAAGGAAAAAGAACTTTCTGAAACGGCTATTAACAGCTTGCCCGGAATATTTTACATATTTGATGCTGATCGTAAGTTTTTAAAATGGAATAAAAATTTTGAAACTGTATCAGGCTATACTGCATCAGAGCTTGTTCAAATGCCTCCCGTTAATTTTTTTGCGGACGAAGATAAAGGTTTAGTAAAACGTACCGTGGAAGAAGTATTCCATAAAGGCTCAGCAGAACTGGAAGCCCGGCTATTGACCAAGACCGGGAATAAAATTCCTTATTTCTTTACCGGGCAAGCTATTAATTATGAAGGGAAACCTTGTATGCTCGGTACAGGTATAGATATTGCAGAATTAAGAAAGACACAGCAAACTTATTCAACATTGGTAAACACAGTTGATGGTATTGTATGGGAGGCGGATGCACAAACTTTTCATTTTAGTTTTGTAAGCCAGCAAGCTGAAAGGCTATTGGGATACCCGGTTGAAAGGTGGATAAATGAATCTTCTTTTTGGGCTGATCACATTCATCCGGAGGACAGGAGCTGGGCAGTGGGATATTGTTCAAGCTGTACTAAACAGAAAAAGGCGCATGAGTTTGAGTATCGCATGATTGCAGCAGATGGCAAAATCCACTGGTTGCGGGATATTGTCTCTGTCATTGTTGAGAACGATAAACCAGTTCTTCTCAGGGGTATAATGGTGGATATTACTGAGCAAAAAAAATCAGATGAAGAGATTGTAAAATCCAACGCAAGGTTCCAGATTGTTTCTAAAGCTACAAGTGATATCGTTTGGGATTGGGACCTGGTTAATGATGAAATCTGGTGGAATGATAATTATTACTCAAATCTTGGATATAAGAAAAACAAAGAGATAGTGCATATAGATGAATGGTTCAACAATATTCATCCTGATGAAGTGAAAAAAGTGAAAACCAAAGCAAAAAAAGCATTTGCAGGAAAAGATACAATCTGGCAGGATGCATATAGATTTTTGAAAGCAGACGGAAGCTATCTGAATTTCCTTGACCGGGGATTTATTATGCGGGATAAAGAAGGGAAAGCTATAAGAATGATTGGTTCAATGGTAGATATGACACCGGTTTATGAAGCGCAGAGAATCGTTGCAGAAAGTGAAAACAGGATGAGGACAATCATTAATTCTGAACCTCAGTGTATAAAGCTGCTTGATAAAAATGGACTATTGCAGGATATGAACCCTGCCGGCCTGGCGATGATTGAAGCTGATTCCCTTGAACAGGTAAAAGGCCATCCGCTATTAGATATTGTGGATGAAGAATACAGGAAAGACTTCCGGCAACTGACACATGATATATTCAAGGGCAAATCAGGTACTTTGCTCTTTAAAGTTACTGGCATGAAAGGTACAAAGCGGTGGTTAGAAACACATGCTGTACCAATGAAGAATGCAGAAGGTGATATTACTGCTTTACTGGGTGTAACAATCGATGTAACTGATAAGCGAAATGCTGAAGAAGAACTGAGGAAAAGCGAAGAAAAATACCGGACCCTTGTAGAAAGGGCCGTTGATGCTATCGCATTATATGATGCAACAGGAAAAATTCTGGATGTTAATACTGGCTCTGTTAATCTGCTGGGCTACTCAAAAGAAGAATTAATGAAAATGTCTTTACCTGATATTCTGACCCCGGAAGAAATAAATGTAAAACCCGTCCGATATGATGTCCTTCAAACAGGAGAATCAACGGTGAAGCAAAGAAAGATGAGGCGAAAGGACAATTCTATAGTTGAAACAGAAGTAAGATCACAGCAATTACCCGATGGTCGTTTTCTTTCAGTAATAAGAGATCTGACAGAACGGGAAAAAGCACAACAGCAGATCGAACAGGAAAAAGAGTTGTCTGACAAACTGATTGACAGCTTACCGGGTGTTTTCTACTGGTATGATGAAAATAGAAAATTCCTCCGTTGGAATAAGCAGTTTGAAATCGTTACCGGTTATTCTGCAAAAGAAATAGCCCGAATGCATCCTGTTGATTTCTTTGGGGAAGAAAGCAGGAAGTACATGATAGAAAGAATAAATGATGTGTTTCTTAATGGAGTAGGAGATGCCGAGACAGATTTCGTTTCTAAAGACGGAAGTAAACATCCGTATTATTTTAAAGCTCTTCGTATTATAATAGAGGGCAAGCCCAGTCTGCTTGGAACCGGCATTGATATTTCTGACAGGAAAAAGGCAGAGCAGCGGCTGGATGAATCTTATAGAGCTATCAGGGAACTTACCGGCCACCTGCAAAATATAAGAGAAGAAGAAAGAACACATATTGCACGGGAAATACATGACGAACTCGGGCAGCAGCTAACAGTGCTTAAAATGGATGTATCCTGGCTCAATAAAAAAATTGGCAGCTCAGACGATGCCATCAAAGAAAAAATGAAAAGCCTGCTGGCTATGCTGGATGAAACGGTAAAATCAGTACGGCGTATTTCGTCAGAACTGAGACCAAGTTTATTGTATGATCTCGGTCTGATAGCTGCTATTGAGTGGCAGCTTGCAGAGTTTGAAAAAAGGTCAGGTATTCGTACAAATTTTATAAGTTCAGGGGAAGAAATAACACTTTCGGAATCAGTTAAAACAGCATTATTCAGGATATTGCAGGAGTCATTAACCAATGTAGCCAGACATTCCGGCGCAAAAAATGTGGAAATACTTTTTGTAAGGGAAGCCGATAGTTGTATTTTATCAATTGCAGATAATGGCCGTGGATATAATAAAGAGAAAGCAGCAGATATAAGAACATTAGGTATCTTGGGGATGAAAGAACGGACATCTATGATTGGCGGAACGTATGAGATAGTAAGTATTTTGGGAAAGGGGACTACGGTAACCGTAAAAGTTCCATTCACTAATAATTAAATGAACAAATGATATGATCCGGATTTTAATAGCAGATGATCATGCCATTGTTAGAAAAGGGCTTAAGCAGATTTTGCTTGAGCATTATACTACTGCGATAATAGGTGAAGCAACCGACGCAGAAACGCTTATTAATGAGATACACAATGCTGCCTGGGATGTAGTAATCTGTGATATGAGTATGCCGGGCCGCAGCGGTCTGGATGCACTGCACCAGATAAAGCAATCGTCTCCCAAATTACCGGTACTCATTATGAGTATGTATCCCGAAGACCAGTATGCTCTGCGGGTATTAAAGGCCGGTGCCTCTGGTTACCTGGGTAAAGAAACAATACATGAGGATATTATAAAAGCAATTGACACAGTGCTCCTCGGAAGAAAGTTTATTACGCCGGCTATTGCAGAAAAATTGGCAGATGCCTTTGATTCAGGTGCATCCACCAAACTGCATGAAAATCTTTCAGACCGGGAGTTTGATGTCTTTAAACTGCTGGCAGCGGGAAAATCTGTTACAGAAATAGGTGAAAAGCTTTCGCTGAGTGCCACTACTGTAAGTACCTATCGTTCCCGGATTATGGATAAAATGAATATGCGATCCAATGCTGACCTTACCCGGTATGCACTGGAGAATGGATTGATATGAAATAAACATTTCCAGTGCTGTTTGTAGTAATTATTCTACACACTTCAGGCTTGTAGAACTACATGTTTTATTTTTCTGGATATGTAGCTTACATAACCGTTGCTGACTGATTGTAGAAACAATACCTTTTAAAAACCATTCTTCGGATTCAGATATGTTCCGGTAAAAGTACTATGCTAAAAGTTTTAATTGCTGACGACCATGAAATTGTTCGGCGGGGGCTTAAACAAATACTGCTGGAGGAGTTTCCATTTACTCATATTGAAGAAGCAAGCGATACTAAAACACTTGTTGAAAAAGCTATTGCCGGTAAGTGGGATATTATTTTATCGGACCTTGCTATGCCCGGTGGCGGCGGTCTAGATGCTGTTCGGCAGATACGTCAACAAAATATAACTGTGCCTGTACTTATTCTTAGCATCTATCCCGAAGACCAGTATGCTTTGCGGGTTATTAAAGCCGGAGCGGCCGGATATCTGAATAAAGATGCGGCACCTGAAGAACTTATAAATGCAATACAGCGGATTTTATCGGGTAAAAGACATATCAGTGAAACGGTTGCTGAGTTGCTCAGTTTATCACTTCACCAGGCAGATGAAACGCCTTTGCATGAATTATTAAGTGAAAGGGAGTATAAAGTATTCAGGCTGATAGCAGAGGGAAAATCCAACGCAGCTATTGCAGAAGAGTTGCTAATCGGCTGTACTACCGTAAGTACCTACCGGTCAAGGATCCTTAATAAAATGAATAAAAAGAATAATGCGGAGTTAATACAGTATGCCATAGAAAATGGCTTGATTTGAATTACGCAAACCATTGCGCAATTGTAGTTTGAGGGCTACATACTATTAATAATGATGTCTATTTTTTCAACTATACCAAAGTAGTTTATTTGCTCTTATTTAACCCATGAAA
>Ga0163150_10001405_pt1 | contig 40622 bp, 50 predicted proteins | sample OliLakLV19P2IB_FD_148628 | JGI IMG/M metagenome (GOLD analysis project Ga0163150, IMG submission 148628) | Freshwater microbial mat bacterial communities from Lake Vanda, McMurdo Dry Valleys, Antarctica - Oligotrophic Lake LV.19.P2.IB | ecosystem: Environmental > Aquatic > Freshwater > Lake >... | reverse complement strand
GCTCATAAAGAGTGTATCGCGAAACAGGATTCACAGAAATCTTTAGAACTTGCCATCGAGGCGTATACCAATATCTCAAAAATGCTCAACGAATACATCACTGCCACAAGACGGGAATGACGATCGGTGAATATTTTAAGTTTGTTCGATGGTATGAGTTGCGGAATGATTGCGCTAGAACGTGCAGGTATCAAAGTTGATAACTACTACGCCAGTGAGATTAAGAAACACGCTATTAAAGTAAGTAAGAGCAACTACCCCGGCATCATTCATATTGGTGATGTAACCAAAGTGTCATACAAAGATGGTGTGCTTTACACTGAATTTGGGGAACACACTGTGGGTAGGATTGACCTTCTAATAGGTGGTAGTCCTTGCCAAGATTTTAGTAGTGCCAAGTGTTACGGCAGTCGTTCCGCTGATTGTTTTGGTGGTAATGGCTTAGAAGGAAATAAATCGAAGCTGTTTTACGAGTATCTTCGCATTAAAAATGAAGTAAATCCGACACATTTCCTGCTAGAAAATGTTAAGATGCGTAAAGATTCACAAGAGAAATTAGATAAATATTTAGGTGTTGCGGGCGTACATATTAATTCTAGTTTAGTGTCCTACCAGCGACGTAACAGATGTTATTGGTTTGATATACCGAATTTTACACAACCAACAGATAAAAATGTTTTGTTTAGAAACTTCAAGAGTGTTGACGCGGAATACTGCAAAACCTTTAAAGTGAATCAAACACCATCTAGGATTCGTATGTGGAATAATGGCCTCGGGAAAAATAGCATGGGTTCTTGTGCTAACGTAACAAACGCGGATAAGATTTTCTGCCTAACCACCAAACAAGATAGATCCCCCCAACAGTGGTCTTGTGGAATTTGAAGACTTTTGTCGTTACCTCACGAGAAAAGAACTAGAATTGGCTCAGACAGTAACTGAGGGTTACACTAAGTCTGTTAGCTACAATCAAGCCTCCAATTTATTGGGTGATGGTTGGACAGTAGATGTAATTTCCCACATTTTTAAAGGATTAAAATGAACCCAGATAAAATTGGTATCAGCTATGAAGAAGTAGAGTTATTTAACAACCTTGCAGACAATCTCAAGAATGTAGACGAAAACTTCATTGACTGGCAATACCACGGTGAATAAGGAGTACAAAATGTTACAAGCTGAACAGCAAAGAAAAGAATTTGAAGCTCTTGCGCGACCACTCATGGAGTGGCTGGGGTGCAAACCATCAGTCTGGTTCGTCTTTTTAATAGTATCCAAATAACGCTTGCAATGTAAAACGGATTGCTTTATTGTAGTGGCTATGGTGGCAATGCGGCAGAATTGCTGTCTTGTCCATCACAGCTCCAATAGCTGACAATTATTGAGGTTCGCAGTCTAAACTCGCAGGGTCCGGTGGCCTTATCCACCGGAGCTTTTCGCATGTACCTTTCGCCTGTTAGATTATAACGGGTGAGTTTAATTCGGAGTTTTCTCTCAAAACTCCTTTCGGCGCGACACTAAAGATGTCTATATCATCTTTCTTGGAGCTAAAGGGTACAGTCGAAAGGCGGATCAAGGCATTGCCTGCATCTCGTTTTCACGACCATCGTTCAGTGCGTTGGTCCGCCTTTACAAATCGCGAGGTAGAGCAGTCTGGTAGCTCGGTGGACTCATAACTCACAGGTCACAGGTTCGAATCCTGTCCTCGCTACAATCACTTGAATTAATTCCGGCCTAAAAAACTCCCGCTCATGCGGGAGTTTTTTGTTTGGTCCAAATAATTGTTGACATATCTAAAAAGTTGCAGTAGTATGTCCATAGTTAGCACGGAGAACTTTATGAAAACAGACACAAAGAAAGATAATACTCTAATACTTGGCGCATTGATGCAGATTGACACGGCACCAAAAGATGGAACCAAAGTAGGAATAATTATTTTTGGTCTCCTCTTTATCGCCATACTGATATTTGTTGCAGTCAAAGATCAGTCTCATAAAGTAGAGCATATGACGCCGACAGAATTGCAAGAAGAAATTCGCGATTGTTATGTTGTGAACGGTCAAATGCAAATTGACCGTGATGAAAAAATGCGAGTAGTTGACTTCCGTTGTACCATAATCTATCCATTGGAGGATAAGTGATGAAAAGCCTTATGTTGTTCTGTCTAATGATGTTTGCTTCGTTGTCGTCTGCAACAGAATTATCGTCTGTTGCAATGGGGTCTTTTGAAAAAGTCAAGTCTCATGGGTGGATTACCGGAGTCCCAATTTCAATTCGCATCCACACAACGAACTATGAATTGGAACCCGAAAGGTGCGACGGCTACATTAGTGTCAGGAATACGTTCTTCGGTGACATTATGTCGCATCGTGTGGACATTGATATGTATTGTAAATCTGTGAATCCGGTCTACAGGACTCCAATTACAGTACCTCAAGGCGATGGTGAAGTCTGGATTTTCAATGCGAATGCAGAACCCATTTGGATAATGGACAGATGCGTGATGCGCACGCTGGATAGTATCCGCTTGATCACGTACATCGATATTTTTTGCCAATAACATGATCCGGCCATTATTGGCAGAGTCGTTGAAGAACATACTCAAAGCGGGTAAGCATCTAATGTTGCCCGCTTTGGCTTCAACAAAGATCGATGGAATCCGTTGCCTCATCACTCCCGACTTTCCACAGACCCGCAATGGGTTTGTCATGCCCAATGCTCATATCCGTGGTTCTTTAATGCAACCAGACCTCGTTGGTTTGGATCTTGAAATTACAGTCGGACCTCTTGATAGAGTGTCGATCTGCGCAGACAGTAATAGCGCTTGTATGAGTGAAGCTGGGGAGTCTGATTTCACTTGCCATGTGTTTGATAGTTGGGATCACCCTAACCTAACAGCAATCGAACGAACTGCCATCACTTGGCAACGGTTCATGAAGCTCGCTCCGAAATATCCATTCTTGCGCTATCTTGAACAAAGACCAGTGCATAACATGGACGAAGTAGATCAAGCTATAAAAGATCTTGCTATTGGTGAAGGTATTATACTCAAGCGATACGGTGGTTTGTATAAACAGACTGGCCGCTCTACAGTTAACTCTCAAGAGTTAATTAAAATCAAGCCTTATGAAGATGACGAGGCTATTATCGTTGAAGTGGTGCAAGGTACTCGAAACGACAACAAGCAAGAGAAAGATAATTTCGGATACGCTAAACGCTCAACTGCTCAAGCAGGAAAGGTTCTTGTGGACACATCGGGGGCACTTCGCGTTGTTCATGCAAAGTGGGGTGCGTTCAACGTGAGCTTGGCTTCTGTAAATCATGCAATGAGAAAATGGATTTGGGATAATAAAGACCAACTCTTAGGTTCGTCTGTGACTTACAAATTTTTACCAATCGGTTCTCTTGAAAAGCCAAGACACCCTCAGTTCAAATTCTTTCGGGATCACAAGGATATGTAATGCTGACGAAACTCTTAGATTTTGTGCTAGGTCCAATACAACGCATTGATCCAATTATTAAGAAATTAGATGAACAATGTACTCCTGGTTTTTTGATTGCTAATTGGGTTCGAAAAATGCAGATATTAGATCCAAATCGTGAAATCGTTAATGAACGAAGAGTACATGGTGAAATTTTGAAGTGGCAATGGAGAGAACGATGGACAGTGTCCCCCAATCAATTGAGCAGTTTGCCAGGAACACAGCTAAGCTTCCCATTCTCCAGAACACTGCCGCTCTTTTCGTCCATTGTGCATTCGCCTTGCAATATGTCTACAGAGGAAATTGGAATGCCATTGCCGCTGACCCAGTTATCCGAACCTTGCGTTGTGAGTATTTAAGCGCACGCCTGCAACGCTTTGGCCACTAGCTACCCTGTAGGGTAGCTAGTGGCTATAACTGACGCGCGCTTGCTGGCGTGCTGGCGTGCCCGCACGCACGCATCAAAACGCTGTACAACACCGGAGGTTGTAATGACCAAGTTCATGACTGTTAAATGGGACGATTATTCTTTGTATATTGTCAAAGACGCTCCTTTACTTGCTATGAAGATTTCGCAACTGCTAAGAGTAAACAGTAGATTTTCATTACAATATATTGAGTTAATTGGTACTCACTTCCACATTCAAAAAGAATTGAATAAGATCAAATAACTGATGCTTGGCTTCTGTGTGCTTGCTGGTGTACTATGCACTAGCAACATCCACTCAGGAGAATGAAAATGAACATTAGTAGAGAAATTCAGAAGGCGCAAGTGTGGCTCCAGTTGTTCCCAATCATTATCGGTCTCATTCGTTCAATTGAATTGATCTTGCCAGAAGAGGGTAAAGGTTCAGCCAAGATCGAGATGCTTCGTATCGGCCTCACGAATGCATATGAAGGTCTTGGAAATATCCTTGGCAGCTTTGATGACATTTGGCCGAAGGTGGCCGCGATGGTTACATCGCTCATCACTGTCTTTAACAAGACAGGAATCTTCAAGAAGGTCGGGGCTTCTTAAGTGAAGCCCGATCCGAGTATTATCCTATCCGGCGTGGCCGCGATGTACGCCGCTGCATCTCGACCTCTAATCTCTGCTGATGATGTTCTTATATCCTGGAGCATCGTTGGTGCAGTCGGTGGAGCTCTGATCAGTAGTCTTCTCACAAAAGACGATAGCTTCCGACAAAGGATTGCAAAATTCATCGCTAGCGCCGTCGCTGGATTTATCTTCACTCCATTGATAATGGAGTGGAGGAACTGGGATGTATCACCCGACTCTGTTATGGGTGCATCTGCAACAATAGCGTTCTTATCGTGGGGGCTTCTTCAAGTTGTGATGAAGCTAGGCCCAATCTTATTCAAGCAATACCTTCATAAGAAAATAGAACCTTACATTGCTCCTGCTCGCCGAACTAACAGTAGACGAAAAAAGGTAGATGAAAATGAATATGACGCCTAGCCTGACAGTCGCTCAAATCGCAACAGATTTTCTCATTGAAGAAGAAGCTGTAGCATTAAACGTTTATCCAGATCCTACTTCTTCTTTAGGTAAAGAACTGACTAAACGATTCGGTGCTAAAGGCATCATGAGAATTGCAAACGGTGGAGTTATCCCTCCTGAGCTTGCTCATCTTAAAGGATCACCTTGGACCATTGGCGTTGGTGCGACAGGACCAGATATAGTCCAAGGATTGAAATGGACTATTCTTGAAGTTAAAGAACGTCTACGTCGTGATTTGAATAAATACTTCGATATGGCTTGTAGAGCATGGCCCGGTGTGGACTGTTTGCATCCATTAGCTCAGGTGGCTATGCTGTCCCTTGCTTATAATCGAGGAACTTCACTACGGAAAGATGCAACGGATCCTGACGATCGACGTCTTGAGATGAGAGAGCTTGTTTCCGCTGTTGCACAAAAAGATTACCTCCAGATGGCTGCATTATTCAAATCAATGTGCAGATTATGGGAGAATAAAGATTTAGGTGGATTGATTAGCCGTCGCAAGCGCGAGGCTCAACTCTGTATGGATTCTTTTCAAACTACGAGGTGATCATGTGGCTGCTGGATGGTCTACACTATTACTCTGCGCTGGTTCTGCGGCGGCTGGATGGTTTGTCAATGATTGGCAAAGTGCGCGAACCAATTTGTCGCAGTCCGAGGCTCTACGTTCGGATCTTGAAAAGTCGGCGACAAAACTTGTTGATGCTGAAAGGCGCATATCCACAAAACAGGCAACATCAAATGAATACGCCAAAAAGACGCAACAAGCGATTCTGGCCTCAAACCTTGCTGATTGCCCTATTAGTCCCGATCTTGGTAGGTTGCTTCAGCTTCAAATCGAAGAAACAAACAGATCCTCCCCCTCCTCAGAGGAAATTCGAGTGCTTGGACAAGGCACTCGAAAATTGTCAAGGGGTGACTCCAAGAAAGACGATCAATGATGCTGGCGTTGTTGCAGCTATTGCTTCTGAGGCTTTGACAAGATTAACTGAATGCTCTAATAAACATGCAGAACTTGTGAAGTGTGTTGTGGATTTCAAAAAACCTCTGCAAAAATGACTATTGTAGTTTAGTAGGCTCTTAGGTATAGTGTCGCATCTATACCTAGGAGCCTTTTTAATGACACAGACCGAAACTCCTGAGCATGCTATAGTCCCTCGACCAAGGGCTAACCCAAATTCTCGCTCCACAATAATGATCATGAGTCGTACAACGGAACGAATTAGTCCTGCGTCTAAAGCTATTCGAAATAGATATGTTGACTTTTTATTGAGAGGACATACTAAAGCTCAAGCTGCTGTTGCGGCTGGATATGCTCCAAGAAGTGCTTCTAAGAAAGGAAGTGAACTATATTACGAACCGTATGTCCAAGATCGAATGCGTAGGATGCGCGATAAGATGGACGACGATGATATAATTACTCGTAAAGAAGTGATTATCGGATTAGTTCAGGAGGCTCGTAATGAAGGCCCAGATAGCAAACATGCTGCTCGCGTTCAAGCATGGTCTCAGGTCTCCAAAATTATGGGCTTTGAAGCTGCAATCAAAACTGAACAAACCATCACTCATAAAGGCGGCATCATGGTCGTTGCTCTGGCTCCTACAGATATTGATTGGGAGAATGTTGCTACAGTGAGCCAGAATAGGTTACAACATGACGCAGTTGCCAACAGCGGAACCTAAAATTGTGTGGACTCCTCTGCAAGGGTCTCAAACCCTTGCAGTGTCCAGCCCCTGCAATCATACGCTTTATACCGGGACCCGTGGTCCTGGAAAAGGTCTGCCCTTAACAGAACCAGTTTTAACTCCAACTGGTTTTCGACCAATTGGAGATCTTGTAGTTGGAGATTTGATATGTTGTCCAGACGGGAGTACCTCTGAAGTTGTAGGCGTTTATCCTCAAGGAAAGCGTCCTATATTCAAATTGACATTAGCCGACGGGTCGATTGCTCGTTGTGATGATCTTCATATTTGGAGAGTTCATGTAGGGGGCAATAGTCCTGGAAGTTATGCAAATCTAGGAATGCTAGAAGTATTGAAGAAATTTAATAGTGGCTGGCAGAGAGTGAATATCCCTACACTCTCTTGTATCTATATGAATGAACAATTGGTTCGAGTTGATCCTTATCTTTTTGGTTTAATGCTTGGTGATGGATGTTTTGCTCAAGCAATGTCCTATTGCACAAATGATGAACAACTCGCACAATATGTTCTCGCGAATGATTTTCGTGAACTCAGCCCAGATTCTAGAAATGGTTTGCGTATCTTCAAACCTTCTATTGAGATGCAAACAGCTATTGCAAGTCTAGGAGTTCGTAAATGCCGCTCGCATGACAAATTTATTCCAAAAGAATATCTGAATAATAGTTCTAAGAATCGTCTTTCGATATTGCAAGGTTTGATGGACACAAACGGAAGAAGTGATCCAAAAGGCTATGTCAGTTTTTGTAGTGTCAGTGAGCAGTTAGCAAAAGATGTTCAATATCTTGCTAGATCTCTTGGAGCTAAGGCAACATTGACGAGCAAAGATATGGGAGTAAGTAAAATCACAGGTGTTGCCCATCGACGTGCTTATAGTGTCTATCTGCAATGTGCAACTAAATTCTCTCCGTTTCGACTTATACGTAAAGCCATTCGTGTGCAATCATACATGCACAAACACCTTACGAACAAAATATGTGATATTCAAGAATTGGAACCGCAAGAAAGTGTTTGCATTAAAATCGCACATCAAGATGGTTTATTCATAACAAACGATTTTATTGTCACTCATAACACTGATGCTCAGATTATGTTTTTTCGACGCCATGTTGGCATCGGCTATGGTGCATTTTGGAAAGGTGTCATTTTTGATCGCCAGTATAAAAATCTTGATGACTTGATTCAAAAGACATTTAGATGGTTCACGAAGTTTGAAGACGGAGTTAGATTTTTGGCTTCTAAATCTGATTATCGTTGGGTTTGGCCTACGGGTGAGCAGTTATTATTTAGACAAGTCAAAGAAGAAAAAGACTACTACAATTTTCATGGTCAAGAATTCCCGTTTATTGGTTGGAATGAGCTAACTAAATACCCGACTTCGAAATTGTATGATTTAATGATGTCTTGTAATCGTACTTCATTTTTGCCAAATGAACATTCACCTCCAAATCGTTCTACTGGAGCAATGGATGTTTTACCGGAAATTCCGTTATGCGTATTCAGCACAACAAATCCCCATGGTCCTGGTCATAATTGGGTCAAAGAAAGATTCATCGATGCTTCCCCTGCTGGAAAAATCTTAAAGACAGTGACTAATGTATTCAATCCACGTACTCAGAAACGTGAAGACGTCATTAAGACTCAGGTTTGGTTGTTCGGTACTTATCAAGAGAATAAATACCTTTCTCCTGAGTATGTTGCAGAGCTTGAATCTATCCCAGATGAGAATAAAAGAAAAGCGTGGCTTCACGGAGATTGGGATATTGTGGCTGGAGGTGTTCTCGACGACCTCTGGGGAAAACATCTAATCAAACCTCGTATGAAGATCCCTAGAGGTTGCCGTTTAGACCGCACTTTTGACTGGGGCTCAACGACTCCATTCAGCATTGGGTGGTGGGCTGAAGCTAACGGAGAAGATTTTACTCTTCAAGACGGAACTAAGTGGACTCCTGCTAAAGGCTCATACATTCGTATCGCAGAATGGTATGGCGCAAAGGCAAATAAATCAAAGACCGGATATAGCAATGAAGGTTTGATGCTAGCTGCTAGCACAATCGCGGATGGTATCAAGTTGCGTGAAAAAGAGATGTTGGACCAAGGTTGGATCAACGGGCCTGTAGTGGGCGGAGCAGCTGACAATCAGATACGCGATGTCAGAGAGCGCGATGTCGATAGTATTGAAGTGAAGATGGCGCAGAGAGGTGTCTACTGGACACCGTCAGACAAAGGCCCAGGTTCTCGCCGAAATGGTTTAGCTCTCTTGCGCGATCGTATGTTAAATTCAAAGAATAACGAAAAAGCTGGAATTTATTTCTTAGATAATTGTAGAGCGGCAATCTCCACTTTACCAACTTTATCAAGAGACCCAGATAACGAAGAAGATGTTGATACTGATGGCGAAGATCATGCTTATGATGACGTTAGATATAAATGCCTGTCGAAATCTCGTGAAGTACAAATTTATCGTCTTAGGAACTAAGGAACTTTAATGGACCTGCCAGAGAAGAATGTTTCAACTCTTCACCCTTCTATTGCTGCAATGTCTGAGCAATGGGATCTGATTGATGCCCTTCTTGGTGGAACTTCTACGATGAGAGCTGCCGGAACTCGTTACTTGCCGAAGTGGTTACTTGAACATTCAGACGACTACAAATCAAGAACTGCAATCTCTACATTGTATCCTGCCTATGGAGAGACGGTCCGCAACTATGTATCAAGACTATTCGGTAAACCTCTTGTAATCAACGAGGACGTGCCTGATTGGATTAAAGAAGTCATGCAAGATGTTAATTTTGAGAACATCAATTACACTATTTTCTTTCGTCAATGGTTCCGTTATGCCATCGGTTACGGGATGTCTTGCGTCATTGTGGATTCGCCTACTGTGCAACCGAATGCATCGCAAGCGGATGCAAAAAAGGCTAACGCTAGACCGTATTGGCAACACGTGCCGCCACGTCAAATTGTAGGATGGCTGTCTGATTCTAACGGAAAGTTAATTCAATTCCGTTATCGAATTTGGAAAGAAGTGCCAGATGGCACTTATAATTCTAACATGGAAGAAGTCATTGTTGTTTATGCAAAACGACAAGATGGTGTTTTTGTTGAAGAGCATACAAGAACGGTTATTGAAGGTAAGGAGCAGTGGATCATGTTAAATCCTGCTCGTAAGATTGATGTAGATGAAATTCCATTGATTGTTTACTATACCAATTCTAAAGGATTGTTACGTTGTGAACCTCCGCTTCGTGATTTAGCATTCTTGAATCAAAAACATTGGAGCTCTCAATCCGGCTACGACGCTCTAATTCAGACTGCTCAAGTTCCAATTTTGGCTCTAATCGGTGGAACAAGTGAATCTGATATTCTTATTGGAGCTAAGAATGCAGTTTTAATCCCAATTGCTGGAGATTTGAAGTATGTTGAGCATACTGGCGCTGCAATCAATGCCGGACGCACTTCTCTTGACAGTATGAAAGAAGAAATGCGTCAAGCCGGAGCGAAGCTGTTGCCAGTGAATAATATGCAAGCAAAGAATGAATTGCAAGCTGGTGAAGAGACTAATAAAGAAGCGTCACCATTGGCTTCTATGATTCAAGACTTCACTGATTCAATTGCTCAAGTATTATTTGTCACAGCTCAATGGCGCGGGCAGGGTGAAGGTGGAAGTGTTACTGTGCAAGCGAATATGGATGCAGGTACTGATCCTGTTGGGTCAATGACTGTTATTGCATTGATGCATAAACAGCATGCTCTATCTACAGAGACTTTTATTGCTGAAGGTGTTCGGCGCGGAATGTTAAGTATTGAAGTGAACGGTTTGGAGGAAGTTGGTAAAGTTCTAAAAGAACAAGAAGGACTACTGACCCAAGAAGCAAAAATCAAAGAACAATTTACGCCAGAGGTAAAAATAAAACCGCCGATTTTGTAGTTCAGCCATTGACACCGAATAGGAACTGTTGCACAATTAGGTTCTAGTGTATTTCGTACCAGAAAGTACATCATAACGAGCAGAAGCTCAAAAGGATTCAAAATGTGGAAGTTGAAGAAAGACGGTAACGGTGCAATAGTTCTTGACGAAAATGGTCATGTGATTTATATTCGTGAAGATAATACTGAAATTGCTTTTGACGCATTCAGAGCAAGCAAGAAAATTGCAGAACTGAATGAAGAATCGAAAGTGAATCGTCTTGCAAAAGAAGCGGCTGAAGCAAAATCTTTCGTCTTCAAAGATATGGATATTGAAGCTGCCAAGAAGGCAATTTTGATTGCTGATGGTATCAAAGACAAGAAACTTTATGAATCTGGTGATGTAGATCGTCTACGGGAACAAATTACAACTACTCTACGTGCTGAAACGCAAGTAGAAAAACTTCGTGCAGATGGGTTGGAATTGAAACTCAATGCCGAAGTGATCGGTGGTGCATTTTCTCGTTCGGTATTTTTGAATGAAAAGACTGTTGTCCCTCGTGATATGATTCAGGCGGTATTCGCCAAGAATTTCAAACGGGATGACAAAGGAAACGTGGTTGCTGTGGATGATTATGGTAATGCATTGTTGAGCACAAAATTGCTGGGTGAACCAGCGCCATTTGAAGAAGCTGTAGAAATCTTGATCAGCCGACATCCGAGTAAGGATATGATCCTGAAGTCGGACCAAAGAAGCGGATCAGGCGTACGCGGGCAGGAAAGCAACGCGAGCGGTGGAAAACAAATCAACCGCGCCACTTTTGATACAATGAGTCAGACTGCACGTTCTGGACATTTTGCGAGTGGCGGAACTCTCGTCGACTAACTAGGAATTTTTATCATGGCCAATACCCTGACCCGCCTCATCGCAGATTCATACAAAGCTCTTGACCGTATCGGTCGTGAACTCACCGGCTTCATTCCTTCAGTGACATGGGATCCCAGTCTTGCTCGAGGTGCTATCAACCAAGACGTCGTGATCCCCGTGACTCCTCCTGGAGTTGCTCAGGATATTGTGCCCGCGACTACTGCGCCAGATAATGGCGATACAGTCGTTGGTAATGAAACATTCCGAATCCAGAAATCACGGATGGTCCCCTTCCGTTGGGAAGGCGAAGAGGCACTTGGGCTGAATAACGGCGGCATTGGTGTCTTGAGTATTCAACAGAATCAGATTGCACAAGCAATGCGGACTCTGGTCAATGAAATTGAATCCGATTTCGCAGCTCTTTATATTCGTGGTTCACGAGCATGGGGTACGTCTGGAACCGCACCATTTGGAAGTGGTGTTTTGATCAATGACATGGCTCAGGCTCGAAAGATCCTTGTGGACAATGGATCTGGCGACTCCGATTTGTCTTTGGTTATGGACACGAATGCTGGTGTCAATATCCGTACGATACCAAACCTGTTCAAAGTGAATGAAGCTGGTGATGCAAGTCTATTGCGTCAAGGCGTCTTGACAGATTTGTATGGCGTTCCAATGCGTGAATCTGCTCAAATCAAACTGCATGTGAATGGCACGTCTAACAATGCCTACACGACTACTGGCACATATGCAATCGGTGCGACTGCAATCACTGTGGGTGTCGGCGCTGGAACGATTGTAGCAGGTGATGTTATTACTTTTGCTGGTAGTGCTCATCAGTACCAAGTGAAGACTGCTCTGTCCGGTGGTGTTGTAGTTATCGGTTCTCCTGGCCTCCGAGCTGCTCTTGGAAACGGAGTGGCGATTACGACTACTGCTGTATATCGTGCCAACATGATGTTTCATCGTTCTGCAATCTTGGGTGCAATGAGATTGCCGGCACTCCCACCGAATGGTGATGGTGCCAGTGATCGTACTCAGATTCAAGATCCTCGCACAGGTCTCGTATTCGAGATTGCCATGTATCCACAGTATCGTCGGATGCGGTACGAGGTTGGGTGTGCATGGGGCGTCAAAAATATCAAAGACGAACATGTGATGGTACTCAAAGGCTAATCAGCCCTTGATAGCAAGTTTATTGAACAAGGGAGTCTAGGCTCCCTTGTTCTTAACAGGAGAAAGATCATGAGTAAGAAAACTTGGGGCAAAGTAGAAGAAGCCACCGTAAGTGCGCCTGTGGTGCCTGCGCCTGTAGTGCCTGCAGCTATGGTGCCACCTGCACCCGTTGCGCCACCCGTATTGCCACAAATTAACAACGAGCCTGATGCGCCACCCGTATTGCCACAAATTAACAACGAGCCTGATTATCCGCAGCTTGTGGCAATGAATCGCGATGGAATGCGTAATATGGTGCATCCTGCAGAAGTTGACAATTATGCAGAATACGGCTGGGTCGAGGAACAATAATGGCATTGATCGTTGAAGATGGAACAGGATTGCTGGTTGCAGAGAGTTATGTTTCTGTTGTCAATGCTAATCTTTATCATTCTGCGATGGGAAATACATTATGGGATCCTCTAAGTGAAGGTGTAAAAGAAATTGCTCTTCGCCGAGCTACTCAATATATTGATAGTGAATATCAATTTGTTGGTGCATTAAAGAACTACAATCAAGCGCTTCAGTTTCCTCGATATTTGTTCCAAGACGAATTTCTCAGTATTCGTTACGATAATATCTGGCCGATTGTTCCTGTTCGTGATGCTTGTTGTGAACTAGCCCTTCGAGCTCATAACACTTCTTTAATTGTGGACGTAGATGCGTCAACGATTAAATTTGAAAAAGTCGGACCCATTGAAACTGAATTTTTCCGTTCACAATCCAATAATCAAATCCGTTATCAGATTGCTGATCGTTTGTTAAAACAATTCACAATCGGAAGAGGTGGTCTCCGTATCGTGAGAGCATCATGAGCTATGCTCAAACTGCAATTCGAGTCGCTGCGACAATCTTGCGAAAGGGTGCATTAATTGACCTTGCTGGAAGACAAGTCAAAGCTGTTCGCCTTATGCGTGATCTACATTTCCTCGAAACTGGAGGATTAAATTCTGCTTTCGGTGCTACAAAGATTCCAAATGGTGATGACCAATTTATCATGGAAGCTGGTGCTAATCCAGTCATGGGCGAGATGATCACTTCTGCAACGAGTCAACAGTTCATGATTAGTGTAGCTGAACCGATTGTTCCAGCTGATAGTATAATCGCTTGGATTGTTCGAGCAAGAGAGTCATGAGAATTATTTTAAAAGACGATCGTGTTTTGAATGTATTCAAAAAAATACGAAGATCACTTATTCGTAAAAAAGCATTCTTTTCAGTAGCCGCAGATCGTTTGAAAGAACTTGTTGAATCTACTTTTGAACAACAAAGAGATCCTTGGGGTAGACCTTGGCAACAGCTGAAAGACTCTACTGTTAATATAAGATCTCGTCGAGGAAATGAATCCACAGAAGCTCTTTTGGACTCTTATGCTCTCTACGGCAGTATCCAATCTCAATCTACCGACGAGTATGGCGAAATTGATTTCGATGGAACCGAAGACTACGCTTGGGTTCAACAATTCGGCAATCCTTTGAATAAAGTATTCGGAAAAAGCTCTGGACCAATTCCTGCTCGACCTTTCTTGCCATTAGCCGGAACAAATCAAAGATTATCTCTTCCGAGAGATTGGGTACAATCATTGACAGCCCCACTCGAAGATTCCATCAGGAGAGCTGCAAATGAGTAACAGTCGAATTGATTTAACGTCTGTTGAAGCCCGTTTACAAGCCGTTCTACCGAACTCGATTTATTGTGGAACTTCTTACGATAAAGATTTTATGGAAAAGTTCAATAAGACTTTTCCGGCGGCTTGGGTCATAGGTCAGCGTATGCGTCCAAAAGACGACGGACGCGGATTCAGCCAAGTGATGAGACAACATACAGAAGTTGAAATGATTATCCGAATTGTTATTCGGAAACTTCCTACACTTGACGATAACGACGCGAGGCTTTCTAGCTTGCATTTTGCAGTAACCGATGCTTTAATTGGCTGGAAACCCGCCCAAGCGTCAAGACCTTTTGTTTGGAGTTTAGCTCAAGACGGTCCTCCCCACGAAGGTGTGATCACATCCGACCTAATTTTCAAATGTGAAGTTGTTTACAAGAAGGTGATAACAGTAGACGAAGACATCCCGTAACCAATGGCATAACGGAACCATTCATGAACAATGTACCATTTTCAACTCTTGGCGGAAATTATGTCCACAAAAATGGATGTGAACTCTCGCGCTGGTCAGCGGAAACTGAAGTAATTGTTCCAATGCAAGAAATAAAAGCCTCGACTCTTGCGGAAGCTCCCGGGGAAGATAAAATTCAACAATCCACCAAACCGAAACCTGCCAAACGGAATTGGGTTGGTTAATCTTCTAAACCTCAGGAGTTACTCTCATGCCACAGCCCGCTCTAGATTTCTTCGCTACACGCGCTCTTGTAATCAAAGCAGAAGTAACTGAAGGGTTGAACCCTACAGGAACACCTGCCCTCAACTCTTTTGAGTTGATGGATGGCAAGTCTGGAACCGAGTTCGATAAAGTCGAACGAAAACGTGATCGTCCGTTTTTCACGAACGACCCATTCAGTGTTACAAATAAACGAGCCTTCATTGAAGGTTCAATGGAGTTGACACCTCCAACTGCTCCTGGAGTCACTGGTTCAACTGGAACAGCTTCATGCGAAGTAGCTCTACTTCCTTGTGGAATGGCTCGTACAACTTCTCTCGGTCTTCGCCTCACTCGTTTGAACCCGATAAGTCGTCTCGTCCCTTCTTTGTTCGCCTATTGGTGGCACGCTGGAACATATCGCGAAGTGTCCGCAGCTCGTGGAAACATTACCGGCTTGAAAATGGAAATCGGTCAGCGTTTCATGGCTAATCTTCGATTGCAAGGTAATTACGTAGATATCCAAGAACAGGCTTTGCCGACTACTTTCAATTATTCTGCCTTCGGAATTCCGACGGTTGCAGAATTTGATAACACAAGAATGATTTCAAATGTTTTCGACAAGAACGGTTCTCCTGTCGGAACTGCCAATTTGCGATTGTGGGGTAAGTCGTTGAGTGTTGATTTTAATAACACGATAGCAAGCAAGCAGTTTACTGAGAAGAAAGTAACAAATGTTAGTGACCGTAAAGCATCATTCACTGCAAGGTTTGCTCGTCCGGCCAAATCAGACCTAGACCTATTTGCATCACGTGATGCAAATCATATTATAACATTGAGTTTTCGCCTTGACGAGCGTGATGCAGATACTCGTTGGTCCAGTCTTAATATCCGTGGTCAAATGGATCAAATTACGGATACAGATATCGACGGCGATTTCGGTTATGAAGTGACAGGCAATTGTATCGCTTCAGATACTGGTGGCGATGAATTTTTTGTTTCCTTCTCCCACAGGAATTATCAAGTCTATTTTGATTTTACTCAAAATAAGCCTGTCAATGTCGCGGCGGTTTACGTCCAACCACTGTTGAGCGGCGACTTTATCAACCCGATTGTTTGGTCGATTAGTGTTGGAGCTTTGCCTGTTGGTCTTGTGATCAATGGATCTACTGGTGAGATCACCGGCACGCCTACAGTAATCGCTGTAACTGCATTCACAATCCAGGCTGTTGATAGTACCCCGGTAACTCCGCTGACTGCTACAACGGCTGGTTCACTTACTATCACTGCGTAATTCATCTGGTACCGAGAGCATCTTGCTCTCGGTATCCAACCTAGGAGTAGTCCATGTCTCTTCGTTTGATTAAAGTTTCCACCTTCAAAGAAACAGTCCGCCTAATTCGGCCTGATAATCGCGAAGATAGTTTCAAATGCCTATTTGTCTACATGAAGGTGGATGAATTTGACGAAATGATGTTGGAAGTCAAAAACGGCGATTCAAAATTGGCAGATGTTTTAGATCGAATTGTCAGTTCTTTTGAAGATGTTGAAGATGATGAAGGCAAGTCTGTTGATCATGTAACAGCAATGAATTATATCAAGAGCGACATGGCATTAATGAACGCCGTGACGACCAAATACGTTGAAGTTCTCAATGGTATCAAAACAAAAAACTCGAAGGGCTTGCAGAAGCGCTAACTGATCCTTCACGTGTTCCATGGACTAAAGTTAAGTCCGACGAAGACGAAGAAGAGCAGGAAGATGATGAAAGTGAGCCCGAAGATACAAAGACTGTAGCTGAACTGTTGAGGGGGGATTCAAATCCCTCTTCAACAAAGATTAAAATTTTTGAAGTTTTAGATTGCAACTATTTATCTTGTCTTGTCTATCAAAGAACAAATCTTTCTTTCGTTGGTATGTCAGCACATTGTGTGGGAGCAACTACAGACAACATCATGAGAGCAATGGAGCTATTCCAATCACAGCTCTTAGATGAAAAAGTCAAACTTCAAGTTTTTGACGATGTTTGGTTCATTGGTGAAATTTCTGCTCAAATCATAAACAAAAAGATTAAAGCAAATCAAGGGAAGTGACCAATGACTCTTGTTGTCAACATGAAGGTAACGGCAGACACAAGATCTGCCGTTACTGAATTAGATAGAGTAACCGCTGCTGAACTTGCAGTAGGTAGAGCCGCGAGAGCTGCTGGACAAAATATGTCTTCCGGCTTCCAGCTCGCCAGAACTTCAAGTGATAATCTCCTCCATTCCGTAAACAATGTCAAAGACGGTCTTTTTCGTTTGACTGCTGCTTTCGGTGTGACAGCTGTAATCACTCAGTTCACAAGAGGCATTGTGGACAGTTCTAATAAAATGATCGGTTGGCGTCAATCATTTAATGCTGCTGCTGGATCTGCAACCGAAGGTGCTATTAGTCTTGAATATGCTCGTTCTGAAGCAGACCGACTTGGTATATCGCTGGACACAAGTACATTCTCTTTTGCCAAGTTGACTGCTGCTACTCGTGGGACCAGTCTGGCAGGTCAACAAGTTCGTGATATCTTTACTTCAATATCTGAAGCGTCCCGCGTTCTCAACCTAAGCGCTGAACAGACTACAGGTGCTCTGCGAGCAATAGAGCAGATGATTAGTAAGGGTAACGTCCAAGCTGAAGAGCTCCGCGGTCAGTTAGCAGAACGTATTCCTGGAGCCTTTGCGCTTGCCGCAGACGCCATGAATGTGACTACTGCAGAACTAAGTAAGATGTTAGAGCGCGGTGAAGTGCTCGCATCAGACATGCTACCAAAACTCGCAGTGAAATTGAGAGAGTTCTATGGAGCTGCTGCTGTAGATGCAGCAAAGACTCCTGCTGCTGAATTTGCAAGACTACAGAATGCAATTTTAGAATTGCAAGTTGCGATTGGTAACGCGGGCTTCATGCAAGTTTTGTCCACAGGAGCTAAAGACCTGACGATAGCATTGACTAATCTTGCAAAGGGTGGTTCGTTAGATACAATCGCGTCTCTGCTTGCTAATCTTGCAATCGTTGCAGTAGGTGTATTCAGTGCAAAGTTGCTGAACGGAGTAGGAGCATACACCAGAGGCATCTACGAAGCTAGTCTAGCAACTTCTGTATTAGTAGATACGGAAGTGGCAGCTTCTCGAGCTACTCTTGCCCAAACAGAAGCGACTGTACATCATAATGTGGTTTCACTTGAGCGAATTGCTATCGCTCGTGGTCAATTAGCATCTGAATTAGCTTTGAATCAATCTATGATTCTTGGTTCAAAAGAAATGATCGCATTGACCGGCCAATCTACAAAAGATATGGCAAAGCTGAGTTCAATGCTCGCTGTTCGTACTGCCGCTGTCCAAGAATTAGCACTCGCTGAAGCAAATCTTATTCGTTTGAATGCTCAGGCTAATTCTCTCGCTAAAGCACGAGCAATCACGGAAGCACAATTAGCTATCGCTGTCGCAGCTCATGGTGTCGCACAATTAGGACTCGTTGGTGCACTCACCACAAGTCAGATTCTTATGCAGAAAGCGACTCTCGCTGCTAAAGGATTATTCAACGCACTAGGCGGATGGACGACTGTCGCTCTTGCCGGTGTTTATGTTCTGTATCAACTCATAAATGCTCATCTTGAGTACGAAGAATCTCTTCGTGCTCCATTTCCAGCTCTAAATGAGTTGAATGCAAAAATGCGTGAACAAATTAGATTGCAAAATATCATAAATTCAGGTAGAGCTAATGCCGGAAACGTCGAAGCTGTTAGTCAATATGAAAAATATACTGCTCAAATAGCTAAGTTCAATGTTGAATTAGTAAATGCTGAGATGCAACTTGCGAATCTCGTGTCTGGAGGTGATCGTGTATCCAGCTCATTGCGCAATAGTCTTTTAAGCACAATTGAAGATATAAAACTGAAGATTAGTTCCGGTAATGCCACGCTCTCTGAATTTATATCTCTTTCTATACAGTCAGGACAGAACATACCTCCTGAATTTCAGCGCGTTGTGGATAAAGTCAATGAAGTGAAAGACAGTTTGATGTCAATGTTTGGAGTGATGAATCAAGTTCCAACGATCACTCTTGCTGTTACGAAGGCAGAACAAGATTTTAACGAAACTCTTAAGAGTAAGATAGAAAAACTGAACCTTTCTCGAATTGAACAAGAAAATGGCCTGCGATCTGCTTTAATTTATGAAGCCGCGTCTAAGCGCGCTACTGAATTGAACATTAGTCAAACAGAGGCTATGGTGACAATGAGTGCAGAAACCATTCATTTAATTGATAACATTGTTTCTCTTACCAATGCTTCGAAAGCCCATGCAACGGCGGAACAGTCTGCTGAGTCTGCTCTACGGAATAAAGATGCTATTTTGCGTAAGAGTAATGAAGCGATTGAGCAACAAAGAACTGCATATGACAAACTTAAGAGCATCAGTGAAGAAATATCCAGTAGCTTGGATGGTGACTTTGCTCAAGCTGAAAATGATCATGCAGGACGATTGCGCGAAATCAGCTCTCTTGTACAAACGATGATTGAAAAGAAAACTCAACTTAATGATCTCGGTATTTCTGCAGCAGATATTTTTAAGGCTGAAGCTGATGCAATTGCCGCTTCCAATCGTCAATTTGAAATAGCCAATCGTGTTGCTAAAGTAACTGAAACGAATCGTAAATCGTTAGGTACTGTTATTGATCGTGCGCTCAAAGGTTTGAAAGAAGAAAACAAGACTTTGAAATCGAGTAATACTCAACTTGCAATTCAAGAAGCCATACTTGTCGCTACTGCTGAAGCTCAAAGCGACTATGCAAATGAAAAGCGGGAAACTATGGAATTGACTATACTTGAAAATGCGGCCATTGTAAGTGGTGCTCAAGCATTAGTTGAGTTAAACGAAAAACAACAAGATGTTAATGATAGTCAACAAGAATTGAAAGATATACTTGCAGACATAACTCAAGGAGATGGATTCGATCAACTTATTAGAAAAATAGAACTAGTCGGTGCAGCATTGAAAGAAGCTCTAGACCAAAACAAGCCAGTTGCAGAATTGGAAGCTGCACTGGGCTCACTGCGTCAACAGATGGCAATTCATATGGTTGAAGCCGCTGGTCAAGTTCTTAATAGTATTCAGTCGCTTGCTAAAGAAGGAAGTAAATCATATAAGGCCATGGAAGTCGCTTCACATGCACTCAATGTCGTAATGGCAATCAGTGCCATTTTGAACCAAGGTAAAGGTGATCCTTACTCTGCATTCGCTCGAATGGCTGCTATGGCTATCGCGGTCGCTGGATTAATTGGTAGCATCGGTGGTAGTTTCGGAGGATCTAACGGATTTAGCGATACTGCTGCAGAACGTCAAGAATCGCAAGGTAGTGGAACGGTACTTGGAGATGCTGAAGCTAAATCTGAATCAATTCTTAATTCATTAGAGATTACAGCGGACGCTACATCAACTCTAGTTGGTATCAACCGAAGCATGCTGAATGCATTGATCCAGTTGCAAAATAACATTAGTTCTGCAAGTGGCATGCTTGCTCGTGGTGCAGGTCAAGCTGGTTTTGACGCTCTACCAATTGCTCGAGCGTTTCGTGATGTATTCTTAGGTGGGGCGCTCAGTTTCTTGCGTTTGGACCCATTGAATCTTCTGGGTGGTTCTTCACGAGTTACTGATCAAGGTATTCAACTTGGTGGTGGCGGGTTGAATAACATAAACGCTAGCGCATACCAAGAAACTCAGAGCAGAAGTTGGCGATTTGGTTCTCTTCGAAGAAGAGAGCAGACAGTAGGACTTCCAGACGAAGTAGCCTCCCAATTTCAGCTAATCATGGATTCAATTGTCGACACAGTGCGAGAAGGGGCTTTGGCGCTTGGCGTTCTGCCTGCAGAAATCGAAGCTGCTCTGGCAGCGTTCAGTTTAGAAGAGATTCGTATTAGCTTGAAAGATCTTTCAGCCGAAGAACAACAAACAGAGTTGAATGCAGTATTCAGTTCTATATTCGATGGTCTAGTCGGAAGTGTTGTGCCATTTATTGAGCAATTCCAACGTGTTGGTGAAGGACTAGGCGAAACTCTGGTTCGGGTTGCGACGGGTGTTCAAGTCACTCAAGAAGCCTTACTTCGACTTGGCTTCGCACTAGATGAAACTGGCCCTGAAGCATTCGCACAGATTAGTGAATCACTGATAACTATGGTCGGTGGAATTGAAGAGTTCATCAGCGGCATGGCGAACTTTGTCGATAACTTTGCACCTGAAACGCACAAATTCGAATTGCTACAGAACGATATAACTCGTGCGCTAGAGCAAGTTGGTTTGGCGGTTCCTACGACCCGCGAAGCGATGTGGATATTGATGCAAACACTGGACGCGACAACAGAATCTGGCCGTGAACAGATTGCTACTCTGTTACGATTGTCTGGAGTGGCAGATCAGTATTACACTCAATTAGAAAATAACATCAATTCAGTCACCGATGTTGCTCGAGAACTCGCTGAGTTCACACAAGGCATTGCAGATGCCATCATCGGTCAAGAAGGAAGCGACTTCGAGAACTCAATGTTACGAATTACTCGTAGCACGGCAAGTTATATCAAAGATGCTAATGCTATAGCTCGAGCGCAAGGTGCAGAAGGTGCTAGTACTCGAGATCTTGCTTTAATCCACAGATGGGCAGCGAACGAGATCAAGAAAGCTCTTCGACAGCTCGAAGATGCTGCTCGTTCTGTAATTGACGAACTTGGTTATGGCCCTCTGTCTATACTAGAACAACAAATCGCAGCTCTAGAAGCAAGTTATCAAGTGGGCATTGATGGCGCTCAAGGTGTTGCAGATGCTGCTGAGGATCTTTTTGGTCAGTGGGAGGATGGCATTCGTTCGCTTGGTGAATATATTGATAGTCTGCTTGTTGGGGATCTGTCTCCACTGTCTCCAGAAGATCAATTCTTAGAAGCCCAAAGACAGTTGAATGAGGCTTTGGCAGCTGCTCAAGGTGGTGACGTTAATGCGTTGAACAGTCTGCCTCAGTTGGCTGAACAATTCTTGCAGATGCTACGCGCAAGAGAAGCGTCTGGTGTGGACTATAGCGATCCCGCAAACGCTTTGATTGCACAGCTTCAAGCATTAGGTATCAATCCATATAGTCCTGTACAAGGCACTACTCCTGTTGAGTTAGTTCCATCAGAAGCTCTTATTGAATTATATGCTCAACGTGACGAGATGATCGCCAATGAAGAAGCGATTCGTCGTTTAGCTCTTGCTGAAGAACTGGCTGGTTATCTAAGAGAGTTAGCTCAAACCAGTGGCGAGACTATTTTTGAAGTTGCAGAGAGATTAGGTGTCAATTTTGCAGCATTTATCACAGATCTTGGCGGAATAATTACTGCCGAGACTGCTTCGCAAGTTTTAACTCTTGTTGAAGTAGCGAATATACTTGGAGTTGAACTTCCAGCTTTAGCCGATCAACTTGGATTGTCTCTTGGAGAACTCACAGACGCGCAGAGTCTTCTAAATGATGCGTTTGAACTTCAATTGTCTTTCATGCCACAAGAAATCAGAGATCAATTAGAACCGTTGTTGCGGGCTGTAGAGCTTGCAGTTGGACCAGAAGAAACTAATAATGCTCTAAATGCACTTGCTGGTGCCACGAATGAACTTCCAGAAGAACTTCGTTTACAACTAGCTCCATTCTTGGAAGGTGTAGATATTGAATTCCCTGATATCTTAAATGAATTGGATTTCTTATCCTCTGTGGATGCGAATACTTTTGCGGCCAATGAACTTTTATTCTTAATTCTAGAAGAAATTAGAAATTTAGATTTACTGATTCCGCCTCCAAATGTTCCGCCTCCAGACCCTGGTGGCCCGAATTCTATTGATGGATCTTCATCTATTGCAATAGGTGAAGGTTCATACGCTAAAATGCAATCTTTTGAAAATAATCAGTCTGCAATTATTTATGAATTACAAGAAACTCGTTCTATATTGGCAAAACTGGCATTAGAGCAAAAACTGCGCGATGAACAACGAGATCGCGAAATCAAGAGCCAAAATGAAGCTGCTGCTGTTAAAGTAGCCAATGCTGTCAACGACCTGAAAATGTCAGGAACAGACAAATACAGGAATTAAGATGAGAATCACTGGGCCAATCACACCGACAATAGCTGCGAATACAGACAATTGGAATCCAGCAAATATAAATCTGTCTGATTTAATTCTGATAAACTCTACAGGCACTTGGAACATTACTGGGCTGACTGCTCTTGGTAAAGGTCGTGTTCTTAATATCGTAGTGACTGCCGGAACTGTTATTTTAGTCAACAATAGTGGATCTAGCCTTGCAGCTAATAGATTCAGCATTGGTTCTAATCTAACACTCGCCGCAGGTTATGGGTGTACTCTGTTTTACGACGTGACTAATTTAGTTTGGCGAGTCTTAGGTAGAACCGCATGAGTAGTGACACCCGTGCCCAATCTTATTATGAAAGTTCAAGAATTCACAGCTAGTGGAACATTTACGCCTTCAGCTGCTATGATAGCCGCTGGCGGTCTCTGTGAAGTAACTCTAGTCGGTGGAGGCGGAGCTGGCGGAGGTCCAAATACGACCCATCGCTCTGGCGGTGGCGGTGGCGGTGGAACATCCGGTGGTGCCAATCAAACAGGTGGAGCTGGTGGATCAGGATACTGTTTTGTGAAGTTTTGGGAGTAGCGCCTGTGGGCTATTTAACCCGCACCCTGTGGGGCAGTAGCGCCCTACACAAATCAAATGCACTACAGCACGCGCATTGCCCTACAGCGCGTAGATTAAACCTTACTTGCACCAAGGCTACAAAAAATGTCACGTCGTATACTTAGAGCAATTATTTCAACCGAATCGGTTGGTCCAAAAACATACGCCACTTGGAATCCGGCTGACAAAAATGTTAATATCACTCTATCTGGTGGTAATCTAATTGCCTCAAGCATTGTAGTTACTGGACAGAGTGTTCGTTCGAACCAATCTTTCGTTCCTGGTAAGTCATATTATTGTGAACTAAAATGGAATAGTGGTGTGAACATCTATTTCGGTGTTGGCACAAGTGTACCTTCTTTGAGCCAAAATCCAGGAGCTAATAAATTTTCTTGGTCTCTTGCCAATACAGGTTTGAAATGGAATAATGCAACTTCTGCGGCTTATACTAATTCCATCTCTATTGGCGGAACAATCGGCCTTATGTTGAAATGGAACAAAGAAAATAATACATGGGCCATCCATTTTAGAACTACATCCGGACTTATTGTTTCTACTCCCGCTTATACCGATATCACTGGTCCTCTTTACTTGATGACCGGAGCTACAAACATCTTCAATGCAACTTTGAACGCAGGGGCTTCTGCATTCGTTTATCTATTGCCTGATGGAGCGTTTCCGGGCTTGTGGACACAGTCAGCAAATGTTCTTAATCAACTGTATATGGCGACCGAGTCTTTTATCACTAACAGTTTAGATTCAATACCTAGTACGATTTTTGAAGGTCGAATCGCCAGCAATAGTGATATATCCATAAATCGGGCTATGTCTGTCTGGATTTGGGGAAGTTCGAGTTCTAAGACTTCAATTAGCGAATTAGTCCTTCTAAACCAAGACGGTGCTCTTGATTATTTGAAAGAATCAATTGTTCGTGATAAACAAATTGTCTTTGAATATGCAAATACGAATCAATCTGAAGCAACAGACGCATTGATTTGGACACCTTTTGCTAACGGTATCATGGACCGTTTAGAATTTACATCAGATCGCAATGTTAAAATAGTCATGGGTGATAAAATGCAGTTGTTAGATAAGACTCTAACGACTGAAGTATTTCCTTCTTGGTTACAGCAACAATCGGAACGAGAAAAATCAAAACCTGTTTGTCTTGGAACAGCTTATATGATTGATCCTATTCTTGTTGAACCGAATGCGTATTACTATGATTGTCATGATGATGTTATTTGGGCGATTGATCAAATAACCGATCAAGGCGACCCAGACGTGTTGACTTCAGACTATACTTTAAGGAATACAGGATACGATAAAGTCCACATCCCTGCTGGAAAAGTCGCTGCAACGATTCGTTCTGGTGTGAAACGTGGAACTCAATTGTTCACAGACGAATTTACAGTATGGGTCGCTGGAGCATTTGATCCAAACCCTACAGGCTGGACCGTTACAGGTGAGAGTAGTACTGACGAAAAAATATATGAAAGAACTACTGGTCGTTGTGCATTGAAAAAGACAGGTGCTGCTGCTCTTCTATCTATGGAAAGAAATGTTTCGATGGTGGCTTCAACTGTCTATGTTGTTACTGTTCCAGTGACATTCTTTAGTGTTGGAGTTTTGTCTTTCAAAACATCTAATGGGGCAGGTGTTTATTCTTCTGAACTATTTAGTATCGATTCTTTCAAAAGAGAAGGTACACACTCTTTTCTAATTACTCCAACTTCTGGTCAAACATGGATCCGATTAGAAATTGCAGCAAGTACAACTGCTGAAATTGAATTAGAATCTATCACTATAAGCGCTGCCAGCCATATCCAAAGACTTCCAGATTGGTTGAACGAGATAATAATCAAAAGAGCTGGTTTAGTAAGTGGCGATATTGATACTAGTTCTTTCACCACATTAGACTCTCTTGCTCCCTATAATCTTGGATATTATAATAATCAAGGTGGTAAGATTAAAGATTTATTGACCATGACAATGGATTCTTTTTGCGGCTGGATTGTTCCTAATCGTTTGGGTGTTATTCAAGTTGGTCGCTTGCAAGAACCTGCAAAAACACCGATTTTAAGTTTAACTCAAAATCAAATCTATGATGATATTCTAGCGACGTTAGATCGTGCGCCAAGTTTATCTGTGTCAATAGGTGCTATCAAGAATTGGACACGTCATAGCGATAGCGAATTTGCTATTTCTGTGAGTGAAACTACAAGAGGAAAACTTAAAGCAGAATTTCAAGCTGTAAAGAGTGCTATTGGAACTGTTAATGCCATCTATAATCATGCAGATAATGCCCCGACTAAAGGAACATTATTAATAACTGAGAACGATGCTTTGAATGAAGCACAACGCATGGCTATTCTAATGTCTCAACCTAGAAATTTTTATGACTTCACTTGCATATTAGATTTATCTTTAGCTTTGGACCTGAAACCTGGCGACACAGTGAAAATAACATATCCTAGATTTGATTTAACATTGGGCAAAAATTTAATCGTAGTCGCTATCACCCTTGTATTTGGAAGCGCGGCTATCAAACTGAAGCTCTGGGGCTGATATGTATATTTCTACAAAAAATTATCTATCTCATAAAAATAACTCAGTTAATTCTGACACTACATCTTCAATTGGAATACAAGCTCAATTCAATGAATATACAGGCCGAGTATGTAGATTCACTGAAGTTGGCATTTTAACAATGTTTCTACCTTCTGTAGTCAGTGTGGGTTCACTCGGCTTGTGTGGAGTTCGTATGCAAACAGGTGCTGGAGATGTAGGAATAGATATGATTCCACGTCTAAACGGTGTTGGACTCTTGCAAGTTTCATTCGTTATTAAAAACACACAATATAGAGATTTATATCCTAGCTATAGTTATTTTTTTGAACCTGTCTTATGTAACGAACTCGAAATTAGAGTATATGATATAAATGCTTCAGACCATAATCTTTGGATGCAAAGAATATGGATGGGAAATAGGATTCATCTAGATGAAGTGGGTAGTTCTACTTTTACTATCAATGATCTGTCAAAAGAAGAAAAATCAAGTCTTGGAACTTTATTCACTGTGCAGAAAAAAATGTATCGAGAATTGGCTCTAAATGGAGTAAGAATTCAAGATAATCTTTTCAATGCAGGTATAAAAATGAATAATGATTATGAGACTGCAATGGAAGCATTTTCTACAGTTGGAATAATCAAAGAAGTTTTAGTATCTGCTGTAGGTCCACAAGATGGATTTCATGGCCATATGCAGTCTACTCCAGTGGCAGTCAAAACATCAGGACTTCAATATAATTTCAATCTTAATATCAGAGAATTCTAATGACCGAAGGTGCGTTCTTATTTGGGATTTATTATCAATGGGTAGGTTCAATAACTGCCACTGGAACTGCATCTGGTTATGATCCAAACGCTGTTGATTTATTCAATCAACACGAAATTTGGAAGACATCATCTGCTGGAACTTTAACTGTCAATTGTAGTCCAAGCTCCAGTTTAGGAGCCGGTTCAGAGACCAGAGCTATTGGCATCATTTGCCCAAACGGATCGGGTATTATTGGTAATGCGACTGTTAGATTGTACAATGCAGCGATTACCTTGCTGAAAACCATTATTGTTCCAAGATATTCAGCAGAAGGTCTTGTAGATCGACGATTTATTTTTATCCAAAATGAAACATGGAAAAATAATGTTGCTAGAATTGAAATTGATGTCAGTGCTGGTAGTGAAATCTCTCGAGTCTTTCGTTTGGGTGGGCCCCTTGGTATTGGAGCAGGTCAAATAGGAGGACATTGCGCCGACCTTAAAGATGCACTTTCAGACCAATGGACCTGCCGAGCAGAAACGAGTACACCAATTGGTAGAAGTTCTGGTTCTGATTTTATCTGGCCTATCAACGAATACATAATTAGATACAAAGTATTCCAAGGCGTTTTATCTGCATTCAAAGAAAATGATCAATTTTCGTTTCGAATCTTTTATGACAATAGATCAACACCATTTCACGAAGTTGTGATCTTTCCATATGTGTTCCAAAATACAGATGATCCAAAAAAGATCAAACTGATGCACTTAACATCTGTATTCGGTCGTTTGAATCCAGTTTACCAACTTCAGCATGTTGGTATTGACTTAGATGGAGTGACTAATATCTACAACATACCATTAGGAATCGAAGAACTCATTTAGCGAATATATGATTGCCGATATGGCAAACTTCAATCTTTGATTTAGCCCACTCGGGCCTTCCAGCTTCTGTGTAGAAATACGAAGCGTCTTCGCAACCTTCAATAATCATACCATGATTGAAAACAGCTTCACTGACTAGCATAGCTCTCGACCAACCAATAGGATCCTTATTCCAAGGATTGGACCCTATAATATATCTGGTAATGCCATCAAATTGAAATGGTGCAGATATGACATCACAAGGTGAAGTGCCGCTATCCATCATCCTCTTGTGGATAACAGCCGCCACTGCCGCTTGACCGAATAAAGGTTCGCCCCGTGCCTCGGTGTAGACGGCTAATGCCACACATGCTAGTGCTGGCGGGCAGCTGTCCAAATTGTCGGGTATTCCTGTATCTAGGCCATTAGCCAGTGAATGTAGAAATGCTAATAAAAGAGCTTTCATTGGTATGGATATCCTGTACTTTCAATGAGGGTGATAGCTTCCTGAAGATATCTGTCATAATCAATATCTTCAGGGAAAGAATCTGGTAATTGCATCAAAGGTTTAGCTCCATCTGATTTAGCTACTTTATTTCCAGTCTTAGCATAAACAATCTCCCCAGTTTCATCTTTTGCATAATACCATCTGACTGTTTTACCTAGATAGATATTGTCTTTAACTCCCCCGCCTTTGACATTCCGAAGCGTGACAAATTTTCTAATATCTTTATTCTGTAAAATTGTTTCTATCAAAGGAACACTAAATATAAGATATGCTTCTATTGCTTCGATACAGATTTGGTTTGTCGGATTTTTGTGCATTCTAAAGATTTGTCTTTTAAGATCTCTCCAGGGATCAGAAAACGCTCCTTTCAATTTCGTAGTGTTATCTATTTTGACTGCGATGTAGTTATTCACATCGCGGCTATAAATTGCTTTATAATCTGTTTCTTCAATTTTGAAATCTGTATCTAACTCCCATTGAGTAATTATACTTCTAAACTCTAATTCTCTTTCTGTAGGTACAAGAGTAGTTACTCCATCTGTATTCGCTGATATGACTTTGAAGCCTGCCAGTTCAGCTCTTTCGATAAACATTAGAAGATATAGCTGACCGCCAACTGTAGTCTGGATCATTAAATCTGGAGCATACAACTTTGAGAAAATAGAACCTAACTTGCCGAATGTGCCATTGATAGTGATCTTCAAAGACTCTGCAACAGTCTTATTTCCGGATCGTTTAGCTGTAATTCTACGATCAACAATTTGTTTGTAGATGTAGCCGAAGATGTCGCCAATTTGAGGCGGATTCAATCCTGTGGATAAGATAAGTTTAGGGTAAAAAGATTCAACGTCTACATCTTTGATCTTTATTTGTTCTGATGCAACATAATAAGATGAAGATTCTGAACTGTGTAGGCCGCCGATGCCCATTCGGTAGATGCCATCACCTATTTGAATCTCCAGATTTTTCAAATCTTTTGGTAGATCTATTCCGTAGTTACCGACAACAAAATCTGTATTCTGAATTTTATCTAAAATCCAAACCATTAAAGGAGATTCAAACTTGATGTTTGATGGTTTTTTGTATCTATACTTTGTGCCCATCGGAATTTCAGGGATCACAATGCGCCGACCAGTGTATTTCATTACTTCACTGATAATAACCGCTTCCGCAATTTGTGCATCAGATTTAGAACGTAAATCGATATTGTATTCATTACTCATAACAATTCGCAAGTTAACTTGGTCAATAAGAGCTTCATGCAAAAGATCTGTACTATCGAGATCATTAAACAGATACCAGACAACTATTTTACGTTGCTCATCTGATAAAAAAGTTTCTGGATGAAATGGTAAGTCTTGCAATCTACGAGTATGAAGCATTCCAGCATACATTTTCAAAGAATTAGATAGAGGAGCTACTTCTATCAAATCAATACTATCGCATTGAATTTGTTTTAGTCTGCGCATTCTTAAAATCTCATAACCTCTAATGTTCTCTACAATAATTTGAGAAGTGGCATCTTTTAGACGCATTGTATCTGCACCAGAAAGAGCGATGGTGACCATAATCAAATCGTATCGATTAGTATTGAACCCGATAATTAAAAAGTTCTGCAAAATCCATCGCAGCTTTTCGATATCTAATTGTTTACCCTTGTACATTTCAAAGAGAACAACTTTTCTAGATACCTTGCCACGGAAACCGACTGCAAAGTAGTTTGGATAACATTCAATATCCCAAATTAAAGGTTCTTGATCTAAAGAAGCCTGTAATAACTCTTCATCAGAGTATTTATCCAAGACAAGATTATTTGCTTCTTCTAAGTTCGGTAAATAATCTTCTTCTTCCCAAAATCGAGCAGGAGGTGTTCTTCTAATTCTTTCTTTTTTGATTTTGATGATTTGTTCTTCAGCCCAGAACATACCAACAGAATCAACTCTCTGTTTCATAGTTTTATCCCTACAATAGCTCCTCTTAGATGGCGGCCAATAAACGGGCAGGGGCTTGGATACGAATCGAAACCAACTTCATCAGCAATGGCTTCGAGTAACAAGAGCTGACTTCCGCTAAAACGTGATTTGCCGATCAACCCTTCTATGTCCACAGATGCTCCTTCGCCTTCGACCAGCGAAGTTGTCAGTTCGTTGTCAAGAAAATAAATACTCTCTAGATTATCTACGAAAGGCATCAAGTCTCTTACAGCTGAATAGAACTTAGCAGGTGGCTTCTTGGTCGTATTGTCTTTGGAGTCGAGGATTCTTGATACATCCGGCCATTCTGTCGTATACAACCCAGACCTCAACCATCTGTCTCCGGTGTATTTGAAAACTACTTGATTTTGACTGACTAACATAGAGGTAGGCGATTCTCCGATGCGAACAATCTCTCGAATTGCTTCATAAGGGATATTCATTTCTAAAGGAAATTGCTTTCCAATCCAGTATTCTATAAGAATGATGTTGTTTGTGACGAATGCAGAACTATTGCGGAATAGTATTCCACGCGACCAAGGTTTTGAAGCGTCTTCTGACACAAAAGGTTCAAGGATATTTATAGCTTCTAAAAATCCTTTTTCGAGTTTTATCTCTTCGCCTTCTAAATCAAGATCTGGAAACAACTCATTATCGATACACGGAATGAATGCTTTGAACTTGCCAGACTTGATTGATAGCCGATTGGTTGCAGTAAGGCTGATTTGAACGATATCTTTACATGCTTCAATCGCTTTAATGAACACTGAAGCCTTCGGGGTGGCTTCAGTGTCTAATGAGATTGGACTACACAATGCGATTTGTCCATTGTAGCCTCGAATGAATCCATCTTTGATACTAAAATGAGTGAGCGCAGGGACATAGTCTTTTCTAGCGACTGCACCTTTGACAAATTTAAGAGCTTCAATCACGAGAATAACCCCATTTGATCTTCAAGAAAATAATCTTCTTTTGTTGCATTCAAATTTTTGCTAATCTCACCGTAGGCCCAACAATTGTAGACCCATCGGCTAACGTACTCATGCTTCAGTCTTTCAACTTCAAATCCTTGTTCATCAAGAATCAACTCGACTGCGTCACGTTGAGCTGGAGTTAAAGTTTCGATGCTACGATTAGCTAATTTTGCATTCGGGCTTTTCGGTGACATGCTTAGCGCACCATATCCAGGAATTACAATACTTCCATTTCCGGCAATCTGTACCCAAGAAGATGAGTCTATAGAATGCCAAGGATAACGCTTCATCATAGATAGAGTAGTTAAACCAAATCCATGAATTTTAATCTTGGGACTACCATCTGGTTTCGTCAGATGGTTCTTCCAAATATAATCCAGCCATAAAATGAGCTGAGGTCTAGAAATCGGAACCATGCCACCGATGGTGACGTAATCGTAATTTTCGATATACCAATCTAGATATTTGGTGTCTTCGCCATAATGGAAACATGGAATAGGTTTCACTCCTAATTGTTCCATTTTAGATTGGTTCTCCCATGTCAATATCGGGTCCCCAATACCATCCAATACTGAAGCACAAACATCTGTTCCAATTCTTTCTAAGATGTCTGTGTTGCGCTTGATGTAGTCACAATAAGCCGGAAGATTAACTTCAAGACCCTTTGTGAATGCAGAAAATGCTCCAGAGTCTAAGAATACTGTGGCTCGGTCGGCGCGCATTTTATCAACTACAGATTGTCTATTGACATAGTGGTAAGACTCTAAGATGTTTTCTACATCATCCCGAGCACATTTTTCACGATTTGTCAGCTTATTATAACTCCTTGAACCTCTACTGAAGTCATTAGTATAGAGTGCTGCAACATAGAATTTCATAAGCGCCCTTTGAATGGTGCCAGTATACCATAAATCAACTTGATATACCAGCACCAATTAGATTAGATCAGCGGTTATCACCATCACCTTTGATTTTTCCTTCGTCAAGGCGTTTGCTCAGCTTTTCTTTATTCATGCTGATTACAGTCTGCATTGATATCTCAAAGAACTGCAAGCAATAGAGAAATGACTTCATTGCATTCTCCCAAGACTCAATTGCCGCCATTGATTTATCAATTCTTTTTTGTACAGACCAAGTATCCCAATCTCGAATTTTCTTCTTTTCAAATCCGCAAAGTTGGCCGATATAAATGACTCCTTTCACACCTTCATCCGCTTGGAAGTTCATATCGCCAGATTTTACATCGTTGCGGCATTGATCAGCTAATCTAAGAGAAGCGTCTTGAACATTAAGTTTCAAAACTTTAGATCCATACCGAGCCATGTACCAGAGATAATCTCCACATTCTTTAACAATCTCTTCGAAGTTGTGCTTAGATTGGTTACTGTAGATTTTTTCTTGCAGTTCACCATACTCGTCTACCATTCCAAGTACAAGATAGAACGATTCAGATGTTATAGGATACTGAGCAACTGTATCGGTCCAATCAATATATTCTTTGAGCATACTAATCCTTGTGAGCAAGTGAGTAAAATTCAGATCTTACAGTCGCGTCTGTTTTGAATAACCCACGAAGAGCGCTAGTCGTGGTAATAGTGCCAGGTTGGCGTATTCCGCGTGATTCCATGCACATATGACGGCACTCGATAACAACTCCAACGCCAAGAGCATTGATCCCTTTACTGATGCAATCTGCAATCTGCGCAGTAAGTCTTTCTTGAACTTGAAGACGACGTGCAAAGATATCCACAACCCTGCTGATTTTAGATAAGCCAACAATCTTCTTATCCGGCAGGTAGCCGACTGTGGCTGTACCGAAGATAGAAGCAAGATGGTGCTCACAATGACTATAAACTGGGATGCCACGAATGACGACCATCTCATCACAACCTTCCGCGCCGTCTTCAAAGACTTTGAGTTCTGCAATCGGATTTTTAGCGTAGCCGCTAGTCCAATCCTGCCATGCTTTGGCAGCTCGAGCTGGGGTTTCTCTCAAACCTTCACGCTCAGCGTTTGGGTCAAGAGCAAAAAGCAGATGCTTGATCAAACCTTCAACGAAGTCAGGTCGTTTTTCGAGTATTTTTGTTTCTTCTTCTGGAATGCATACATACTCGAAACCATTCCAGAAACGAGTAATTCCATCTAACCCTGCTTGTTTATCACCAAACATGGCTTCCATCAAAATTCCTTGACATATGTGACTGAACATTTGGCAGTCTCTTCAATCTTGACTTCAATTAGAACGAGATCGGGTGTGAGCAGTTTTGGACCAATAAAATCAACAAGATATTGAGCCATATTTTCCGCAGTCGGGTTGAATGGGACTTGAACAATCCCATAATCTTTTTGATACCTTTGCTTTTTTGAAAACTCATCAAGTGACATGAGAAGAGGCACAATAGGATCTTGAGACCAGATAAGGAATTTATGATCCCAATTGTACTCGAGCCATTCGCAAAGAGTAGTTTTCACTACAGAAAAGTCTACGACACGTCCTATCGTATCTAACTGATTTTTCCTTGACATTACAGTGAAATGAATTCTGTAATTGTGTCCATGAAGATTGGCACATTTTGATTCATGACCGTGTACTCGGTGGCCTGTGGAAATATCATGATATCTCGTGATAACAGTGGTCATTTGCCTCTCCTAAATTTAAATTTTCCTGCGATGGTTGGTTTGATCTCGATTTCGACGCCGTTTGGTGGCGTTACGAACAATTTCTTTCCTCGATCTTTTTTGTATATTAGAACTTCAGCTCCCCATTCGGACCAGAAATACCATCCTTCTTTAGAAGGTAATGTTTTTAGATCAACTTCATTTCTAAACATTTTGGGCATCCTTCTTGACCTTCTTGACATGTATAGATCAGTCATAACATTACTTCATTCTGAATAAAGTCCATCGCCTTTTCAATTAGCTCAGAACCGTAATTGACTGTATTAGGTACATCCATTAGACCTCTGTACCACGCACGCAAAACTAAAGGGTCTGGAAGATTTGCTTCTTCAAATCCTTTGGCTCGAAGTAATGTCGCATGATCTTTACCAGTCGGCGGATATACACCATCATATCCTGTATGACTGAAAGCTAGAGCACTATATGCTCCAGGTGTAATCCATGCCAGACGACAAGTCTGTGCTTTTGATAGATACATTAACGGAGTTCGTACTTCGAAGGCTCCATCAGTGAAAGTTCCACGAATTGTAGTCTTTTCAAATAGATCGATAAAACCTTGCTTACAATCTGGATATCCACCTGAATCTTCTTGGCATACTCCAGTTATGATTGTGGATATACCGAGGGCATAAGCACGATTCGCAGCAATTGTCAAGAATAATTGATTGCGCATTGGAACGAAAGTCTTCTCAAGTCCTCCTGGCAACGAGTGATGATCTTTATATTGTTCAAGTTCAGCATTGCTGACAAGAGGGGAAGTGCTTTTCAGAATATCATCACCCAATTTGACTACTTCATGTTGCTCTGGGTTCACGCCAGCAAGCCCGACGATAAAATTGGCAGCTTCAATCTCACATTTATGACGTTGACCATAATCAAAAGTCAGTGTATGAATATCATATTCTAATTTTTTAGCTAAGAACAGGCAGGTTGTAGAATCTTGTCCTCCAGAAAAGACAATAAGGACTTTCTTTTTCATGAATTACTCCAAGCCGATGATTTTATGAATTTGAAGACACAGAGTATATCCATGCTTCATCGCAGAACGAATGGTTGCATCTAAATGCCGTTGGTTTTCAGAATCAATTTCTACATCAACTGGCTGGATAAATACTGGACCAGAAAATCCAAGATGCGGTCGCGCGACTTGTGGATTAGCGGGGTGATTTAGAGCTCGTAAAGGCAATCCATCTTGATGATTCATTGAATCTGCACTCAAGACGTATTTGTATGCAGTAATAAATTGCTCAAGATTCGAAGCAACTTTTCCAGTCTTTGGACTACAGACTACACTGAATTGACCAGAACTTTTAATCTTGCAAAATCCTTCAATATCCTCGGGAGCGAGAGTTCCGTTCGTTTCAATTTGAACTCTGAAGCCTTTGGATATGAGCAAATTACATAGAGGCAAGATGTTCTGCCTGAATGGTTCACCACCAGTGATAACAACAAAATTTGATCTGCTTGTTTCAGCTTGAACTTTTTCGAGGATATGATGAGGAGTAGCTTGATACCTGCCTTTGGTATACTGGGTATCACATTGTGGGCATTGTAGATTGCATCCAGCTAATCTAACGAATACAGCAGGAGTTCCAGCAAATGGGCCTTCACCTTGTATCGTTCTAAAAATTGATACAAGATCTATTACAGTATCACGATGAATGGGTTTTTCTGGTGCTTGATTATTCATAATAACTCCATTGAGAACATTATACTATTTTACACTATTCTCACTTTACATACAAGTGATTTTTAGAAGAAAAAAAAGGCCGCTTGCGCGGCCATTTTTTGTTCTAGTGCATTAAAGTTTTTAATTATTCGACAGTGGCAACCGGAGCAACCGGAGCAACCGGAGTACCTGCAACTTTGGCTGAACGTGCTGTCACTAGACCATGATAAGCGCGCCAGCGGCCGAACTGAGTTTGAGCGGTGGAGTCGTTGATCCCTGCTGACTTGCAGGCTTCCAGGACCGGTTTTCGAGTTGCAGCCACGTTCGTTTCGTAGCTAATACCGTCGGCAATTTCCCAGACTTTTCCAGTGGCAGTTCCAGCGGTCGGCCGGGTAATTCCGTTCTTCGTATCCTTGGGGATGTCTACAGTGTCACCGGCAACGATGCCGTGTGAATCGGCAACTGGAGTACCGACGGGTCCAACGACTGCATCTGCAGAGACAACTTTCTTCTTTGCCATGATTACAACTCCTAATTAGATGATTGAAAAACGACCTTTCTATTTAGGTCGTAATGGAACTATAACTTAATTCTTTTGACCTGTCAAGCACTATTTGGATCCTATTAAAGACCTTTGTTGAGTTTCCATTTTCCAAACTGAACAGAGCCAGTCGATTCATTGATTAACTCTTTCGAACAACTAGCAAGAACTGACTTCTTGAAACTTTTCCAATCTGTTACAGAAGAAACGACTTCAAACGCTTTATCACAAAGCTCCCAGACGCGCCCTGTAGCCGTGTATGGCTTGGGGCGCGCTTGGGGTGTAGGGTGGCCGCTGGTGTTGCCTGTCCTAGCCGTGTGCGCGCGCGCGTTGCCCACAATTGCCAGAACTTTAATGGGTTTTGGCAGTGGTGCCAAAGTAATCACCTCTTGAGCGCGCCGAGTATTAAAAAGTTGATTCAATTGCACTTGAGTCCAAGTACAAACTTGGACGTCAACTGAGGCTTCTTGTAGATCGATACACAATTGATCAATTGTCTTTGAGACTGCGGCTTGATGCCCGAAAGAATTAAGATATAACTCACGTAATTCTGCGAGGCTTAATACTTCAAAGTTCTTCGGCAGAGTTGTGTCCACAACAACGAACCATCCTTTGCAGTGGGCAAGCATGTAAGTCTCGACCAAAAGATGATTACCAGTTATATGAAATTGCATTGTAGAACAATCAATACCGATACATTTATTTATAGTCGGCTGAGCTCTACGACCAATTGTCATGACCCAATAAGCACGATCATTCTTCATCGGTTAATATCACTTGCTTCATTATAATCTTTTCGCCGAGCGATATGATTATTTTTGGTTTTAGAGCTTCTTGAGCTTCAATGATGATATATTTCAGCATTCCGTCACCAATTCTTTCGACTGTTGGATGTAAATTGGCTATCCGTTCAAGAAGAAGTCGTGCTCTTAAAATATCCATAAATTACCTCGCTCTGTTACTATTACCAGTATAGAGAAATCATTTAGCTTTTGCAAGCTTAAAATGGAATATGATCGAAATGGTCAGTACAACCGACCACGATTACTTCAAGAGGTGGAATAACTGCGTGCTTCAAACACATGCCAGTGTGATTATTATCACGTATTTCAGCATGATGGCAGTTCAAACAAGTCTTCCACAAAAGATGATCAACTTGAAATTGTTGGTTTGCCATCTGCCATGTTCGTTGAGAACTCATAACTCACGATCTCCGGATATTTAGTATTGATCCAAACTTTAATGGTCTTCGGTTGTTTTAATTCATTGGTTCTTTGAAGAGCTTGTTCTACTGTTTCCGGTGGTTCTGCATCTGAATGTATCGCCCACCATTCTTTAGCCTTACGTCCAGCAACTCCAGGATGCTCAAAGCAGATCCATTTTTTGAACATCCTTAATCCATTATTGACATAATAACTGACTAACATGCTCGGAGGAGAGCCTGTCTTTTGATGGGTTCGGTATTGAATTAAACTCACATTAAACACATCATACACGATTGCTGGTTGATCTGGTTTATCCGGTGCGACTAAATTTGCATTAGAAGCCTCAAGATCGAGATCAAAACAAACTGGAAATTCATATTTACAGAATTCACAAAAACGAGCTCTTGAATGATTATAAGTGTTACAAGCAGGACAGAGTTTGACAGGACAAGACCCGTCTTTCTTAGACTTATGCTTTGGAAGTACAGGATCATTGATTGGACCAAGTCTTAGAGCATTGCCGGCAAAATCTAATACCAAGCAGTCTTTTTTGTCACTGAAATAAATTGAACTCAACCTTCCGTCCACAGTTTCAAGGTCATAACCTTCTATGAAGCAGGGTCGCGCGCCACGTCCTAACATCTGCACCCAAAGTTGAGCAGATTTTGTAGCTCGAAGCATTACAATGAGATCTAGTGCAGGATGGTCAAAACCTGTGGTCAAGATACCGTTGTTGACCATTGCACTATAATGACCAGAAAGGTATTTAGAGATATTGTTATCTCTTTCTTCTGAACTCATTTTCGAATGAATACATACAGCTTTGACTCCATATTCATTTAGAATACGAGTGGTGTTTATCGCATGGTTGATGCCAGACGCGAAAACTAGCCAAGATTTACGATCTTTGCCCACTCTCATTGTTTCTAGAACAGCTCTTCGCGTGAGGTAATCTTGATCCATTACTTGAGCTAACTGTTGCTGGTTGTAGTCGCCACCCACTGTGGACACTTTACTCAAATCATAAATAGTCTCTGTAGGCCTTGGGACTAACCTACAAAGATACCCATTATCAATCATCCAATTAAATGCTTCACGACTGCAAAGATCAAAACAAATTCCTCCAAAGAGCGGTTCCTTACCGTGAGTCAGCATTCCCTGACCAAGTCGAAAAGGTGTAGCAGTCAAACCGATAACTTTGACGTGAGGATTTACTTTTTTAAGGTCATTGATAAATTTATGATATCTTGTTTTATCTTTAGGTGACACCATATGAGCTTCATCTATTATGACAAGATCAATATGCCCGAACAGTGTTGCATTTTTGATAACGGAAGCTATTCCGCCGAATATAATTTTGCGATTTATATCACGTCTTTTTAACCCTGCAGAATATATGCCGGCCGGGGCCGTTGGCCAAATTCGCATCAGTTTATCAAAATTCTGAGCGATAAGTTCTTTAACGTGAGTAAGTTTTATAACTCGTTGATTTGGAAACTCCGCAAACATTCTTTTTAAGAAAGATGCAATGACAATGCTTTTGCCAGTACCAGTCGGCATAGCAATCAATGGGTTTGTATCATTTTCTGTGAACCAATTGAATATAGAATCTACAGCTGCAATTTGATAATCTCGTTCTTTCATAATTTTAGAGTGTGCATTAAAGAATGGTGACTGCAACCAGCCATCTGCTCGTGTTTAGTCAAAAACTTACCATGGAATCCACAAGCCCACTTACCTTCTTCCATTACTTTAGAATGAACACATGTGCGGCAAGTCTTCAAAGGGATCTTCTTATTGTGGCATACGTTCTGAAAATCACAGAATTTACATTTCCAGAAAGAAGAATCTTGACTTATTTTTTTTGGTAACTGTTGCGAATCGATTAGCCTTTCTGCTCTTTCGAAATAGATACTTGCGATATCTATGTCAAAATAGACTATCTCTAAATACAATTCGTCTGTGTCTTTGTTCGTTGCCATGTAAAGACCATGAAATAATGAAAGGCCAAACATGTATTGCTGCATCTGCACAAAATGTTGGAACTTGGCGGCTCGAACACCTTTATCTACAAGTGCAGAGAATGATTTAGCATTGTGAGTCTTACACTCTGTGAGCAGCACTTCATTCTGCATTTCTGGGATGCCACGGATGATTGCATCTGTGCCGCCGCCATAGTGACCTTTATATCCAAAGATGCGCCATTGGTTACCATCACTATCTTGGCTCCATACTTCACATCCTATAAGCTCAAGCATAGCCATCATTCTTGGTTCTTCAAGATGTCCGCGATTAAATAAACGAAGCATCTGGCCGCTGAATAACTTAGCATCGGCCCATCGCCATCCGTACCAGATTGCACGTTCGCAATCACTTCCAATAATAGAAGCGCCCATATGCGAGCGAGGCTCGTGTGGACTGTCGTCAAATGGATCAGTGGCCATGTTCATGTATTTTTTCTGCAGACTGCGGAAACGAGCCCCTTGATCTGCTTCAATGCTGTCATTTATCAATTTCAATGTTTCAAGAGCTAAATGCGGCTTTCGAGGGATTTTAATGTTGTTCATTTCATCTCACAGAGTTCAATAACTTTTTGGCAAAGACCTTCATCAAACATCGCAATATGGCATTCGTTTTCGGGAATTTCTAATACCGTACATAGCCAATGATATGCTTGAAATCGTTGCATCTTTTTTCTCTTCCAATAGCAATCGAAAACAACATGAGCTCTTTGACGAAGAGCACGAACTGGCCTACGAGCCATAAACCCGAGAGGTATTGATGTGAGATTTCTTGTTGTCACGCTTGCATTACATTCATCACAATAATAAGCTAAAGTCCATTGATGAATTGCTATACTTGGATTTTTATTTCTGAGATCAATTAAACGAATACTCCAGCTATTGCAATTATGACAAGATAAAGGTCGTCTTATCTGTTCTTTATTGTATGAAATTTTCATACTCTCCTTTGAGACCGGCTTCACGCCGGTCTCAATCAGTTCATTGAAGATTATTTTTTGGCCCACGGAGGAGCGGCAGACGTTGTAGGTGACGCGACTGCCGGAGCTGGTATCTGCTGTTGAGCAACCATATAGCCTTGCTCGATTAGCATTTCATCAGTCCAACCATTCTGCATGAATGCCTCGTATGTTGCTCCAGC
>Ga0163150_10001403_pt1 | contig 40629 bp, 40 predicted proteins | sample OliLakLV19P2IB_FD_148628 | JGI IMG/M metagenome (GOLD analysis project Ga0163150, IMG submission 148628) | Freshwater microbial mat bacterial communities from Lake Vanda, McMurdo Dry Valleys, Antarctica - Oligotrophic Lake LV.19.P2.IB | ecosystem: Environmental > Aquatic > Freshwater > Lake >... | reverse complement strand
GGGACCGGGAGAACCCGTGTGCAAGGCTAGCGAACCTGTTGCATCCAAGCAACGCCGTGGTTCGGGAGCGCGATGACTGTCATGCGGCGATCGACTGAGCGGCGGTCGGAATTGTGGGTGCTGCGGGAGGCTGGTTAGCGGCTCCCCGAACCGGAACCGGCCGGTGGGGCGGGCCGTGCCGTGCTTCCACCCGGCGCGGCGGCTTGCGGGCGGGTTGCCCCCATCGCTTCGTACTTGGCGGGATTGGCCACGAACTCCCGCTGCTGATCTGCCGAAGGGAAGCGATACCGGAGGCCTTTGTGAATCGTGGTGAACTCTGGTCGCCCGGGCATCGCCTGCCCCATGCCGACCGCGCAGACGACACAATTCCCACCATAGGCGAGGTCGGCGTCGGCCAACGAAGCCGGGTTCGCCTCGAACATGGTGCGAGCGTCGGCACTGGAGAAGAGGTACAGCCGACCTTCATGCTTGCTGGCATGCTGAACGCTTCCCGGAACGCGTTGGCCATTCTGGGAATAGGCCACCACGCAGTCGCCGCCGAGCGCCGGCACATATGGGAACGGATTGGCAACGAACGCCTGCCGCTCTGACTCGTTCACGAAGGCGTACGACTTGCCATCGAACGTGGCCGCAAGGCTCGGGTTGCCCTTGGACCACGCTCCGCTCATGTGGAGCGACACGGGGCTATACCCATCGAGGCTGAGCGATTGGACTGGCTGGCCGCGGGCTGGCGCGGCGGTGTTCGATCCAGCGGCGGGCGGCCGCTGCCCGGAACCCCGGGGCGGGTTCGCCGGCCGACTCCCGCTTTGGGCGAGGCCATTCGTGGCGACGATCATGGTCATGGTGACACTCAGCGCCCAGGCGAGTCGGCGGAAAGAATGTGCGGGCATGAAAAGTTCCTTGCGTCAGAGAAGAGGAGAAAAGAAAGAGGAGAAAAGAAAAACGACGGCCTCCCGCGGGGCGGGCCACACCCGTCATGACGGGCGAGGCGGCCACCCCTTACACGAGGCCGTCGGAATCGGCGGAATCACCGGTCCAGAGCGACGGGCCGCTCAATGGAAAACGATGGCGCCGGCCCCGCGGGCAGACGACCGCTCGAGGAGCCTGCCGATTTTGGCCGGTGACTGGTAGCCCTGTGCCGCTTCGATCACCTGCCCCTGCGGGGTGAAGATCACCGTGGTGGGGAATGCCCGAACCTTGAGCGATTCAACGAACCGGGGCTCACGGTCAGCGTCGAGCCGCAACGGAACAAACGCGGTACTGACCTGCCGCACGACCGCATCGTCGCTCCAGGTCTGGGCCTCCATCTTCTGGCAAAAGTGACAGTGGGACGACGTGACAAACGCCAGGATCGGCGCGTTGGCCTGACGGGCAGCGGCGAGAGCTTCGGCAGACGAGTGAATCCAGGGGATCCCCTTCGGGAGTCCGGCCTGGGCAAGGGCCGTGACGGCAGTCAGGAGGGTCATGGCAACAGTGGCGATCGTCTGACGGCAGGGTTTCATCGTGGCATCCTTGGCGAGTGTCTACGGGCGTCCGTTGCCCAGAAAAACGTGGGGCCAACATGGCTCCACTCACTCTGACGGTCATGCCGGCTGATCCTTACGCGGCGTTTTTTCGCCGCCCACGAAGCCAAGGCTCACCCGCCCTCGAGACGCCGCCGGAGTGTCTCCTCGATGCGAGCCCGAGCGTCACCCGAAAGCTTCGCGGGCTGCCCCGATGCATCCAGCGCCAGACCGTCGGCGCCTTGGCGTATCGCCTGCCGCAAGCCTTTGATCATCCGGGCAAAGCCGGCGCACAGCCGGCACATCGACAGGTGAATCCAGACCTCGATCCGCTGCCCGAGCGTCAGCTTGTGTTCCATCGACTCCGACAGGAGCCGGGCAATCTCTTCACAACTCCGCATCATTGCGGCATTTCCAACGGGTCGAAGAAGCCCTTCAGGCACCGTGTCAGACCGGCCCGAGCACGGTGGAGAAGCACCCAGAGATTGGACGAGGAAATGTTCAAATCCTTACAGATCGTGTCGCTCTCGATCTTGTCCAGCTCTCGCAGCATGAACACCGCCGCCTGCCGTTTTGGAAGCCGGTCGAGGCAGCGGCGAAAGGCCGCCCAAAACTCGGCACGTTCCACGTTCGCTGACGGTTGAGCATCTGCGAGCTTCCGGTCATTCCTCCAGTTGCTCCCCCCGTCGATGATCGCGTCGGCCGGGTCGGCCGGAGGCGGCGAATCGCTGGCGGCGTCGGGCCGCTGCCAGCGGCGGACGCAATCGACGACCTTCCGCTTACAGATGCCCATGAGCCAGGCACCCTCGGCGCCGGTGCCGGCATACTGGTGGGCCGACTGGAGCGCGGCGAGGAAGGTTTCCTGCACCACTTCCTCCGCTGCCTCGGGGCTGCGGAGACGGGTCACGGCGTAACGATAGAGCCTGTCTCCGTGGCGGTCCACCCACGCGGCTGGATCGATCACCGGGCGATCGGCATGGTCATCTGCAGCCAATCTGCCATCCTTCCGCGATGCCCCATGTCAGCGACGAAATGCCGCCGCGCGAGCCGGTCTGAATCGTATCCCTGCCGAAGGTGGTGGTGCAACCGGCCGTGGGCGGCGGTGTGGCTCGAAGGGTATCGCCGCTTCTGGCCAGGTGGTCAATGTGGCATGTCTCCGGCACTGCGCGTGATGAGGGCTCGGTAGATTGAAACACTCGTGTCCTCCGCCAGAAACTGCGTCGATGCGTCGCCCATCGTGACGTGTGCACCACCCGGGTGGTGGCTAAACATCTCGTCGAATGGGCCACAGTTGTTCTTCGTCCACGGGCATTGGGGAGGACCACCCGCCGGATTCGAGTTGTTGTTGATGACCGTGGAGACTCCAAAGGCGTTGTCCGGCTCTGCCCATCGCCAAAACCTTCGATTCTGTCCGTCCAGAGGATCGACGTAGACATGCCCCGCTTGCATTCGCTCGTCGCGTCCCGTGTCTTCGCCAAACAGGATCGTGTTCGATGTGCCGTCGGTGATCTCTGAAATTCGTGTGCCCCCCTTCACCAGTGCTCCGGCCGCACGGAGCTGTTTGTTCGGGAGCCCGGTGGCCGGGTCGAGGTCAACATAGTAGATCGGACCGTAGTCGACGTATCCATATCCTTCAGTGTCCACCGTTGCGGTTCGCCATGATGCCGTGGGGCAGAGAAGCTCGGGAATTGAGACCCGCGTAGCCTCGATATTCTGCTGATTCTCGTTGTAGGCGCGACGGAGGTCCATCCGCTCGTACAGAATTGACTGCTCCGCATACGGCAAGAGCATGGTGAACACGGAGTGGGTGTCGAAGACCGTCGACGGGGGGGTCGTGGAGAAATCCGTGCCCTGGCCACCCGATGGCAGGCGACGATTGGCTGATTCATACCCGAGTGCGGCCAGGCCCAATTGCCGGGAATTGTTGGCACAGGAGGTCCTTCGCGCAGCCTCACGCGCGGATTGGATGGCGGGCAACAGCAGACCCATGAGCACGCCGATGATCGCGATGACCACAAGCAGCTCGACGAGCGTAAACCCACTCTGCGTTGGACTGGACGGGGGATGATGACGCATGACCAAGATGACGAGCAGAGCCGGAAAACCTTACGCGGTGGTTTTCTGGGACGTGTTGACGCCGATCGTCATGGCTTCGTGACCGGCCGCGGGCTCCGCGCGGTAGGTCCCCAGGAGAAAATCCCACCACGGAAGGTTGAAGCCGTAATTGCTGTTGGCCTCGGCGCGGACGGTCGAGTGGTGGACGCGATGCATGTCCGGCGTGACCACAATCCACCGCAAGAGCCGGTCGATCCACCGGGGGATGCCCAGGTTGCCGTGATTGAACATCGATGTGGCATTGAGGAGGATTTCGAAAACGAGCACGGCCAGAACTGGCGGAGCAAGGGCCATGATGACCCCCAGCTTCAAGCCGGCTGAAAGTAGTATCTCGACGGTGTGGAAGCGGACGCCCGTGGTGACGTCGAAATCGCGATCGGCATGGTGCAGGCGGTGCAACCGCCACAGGGCAGGCACCGCATGAAACAGCACATGCTGAAGGTAGATCGCCAGGTCGAGCACGATCACGCCGACCATCACCTTCACCCAGAATGGCCAGGCCAGCCGCGAAAAGAGCCCGAGATTGGCAGACTCGGCGAGCTCCGCCGTGGCAACCGCCGTGATGGGCACGAGCAGCCGAACGGCGACGGTGTTGAGGGCGACGAGGCCGAGATTCGTCGGCCACCGACGGCGGCGACCGAGCGTGAGCCTTCGGCGCGGGGCCACCCATTCCGCAAGGGCGACCAAGGCAAGGACGCCTCCGAAGCAGGCCAGCCGGACGGTTATTTCAGTCTGCGACGACATCGTGGCGCCCCCATGGAAAATAACCATACCGATCGGAGTGTGTATGGATTCTCACAGTTCCCGAGGACGCCGTGCCAATAGACTACCTGTCGATCGATTCTCCACTCGATTTGCTCGTTAATCGCTAAATGTTCTCCGCCAAATGTTCTCCATGACTCGCAAGACACGCCTGCTCGCTGTGCCGGTTCTTTTCGTCGCCGCCGTGGCAATGCCCGCGATGGGAGAGGGGTTGCCCAAAGCCGGCGATGCCCTCCCTGATGCGATGGTTCGCGACGAGCAAGGCCGCGAGGTGTCGCTCCACGACCTTGTCGATGGCAAGCCGACGGTGCTCGTGTTTTATCGTGGGGGCTGGTGCCCATTCTGCACGAAGCACCTCAAGGAGCTGGCCGGAATCGTCAAGCCGCTTGATGCCGCCGGTGTGCAACTCCTAGCCATCAGCATGGACCGACCAGAGAAGATTGCGGCCACGCCTGGTCGGGATGCTCTGCCATACCGTCTCCTTTCCGACAGCGACGCCGCCGCGGCCAAGGCATTCGGGATCGCGTTCACCGTGGATGACGCGACGGTTAAGAAGTACAAGGGCTTCGGGATCGATCTCGATGACGCCTCCGGCCGCGACCACCACATGCTTCCCCATCCGGCAGTGTTTGTATGCGACGCCGCCGGCACGCTGCGCCTCGTCGAGGCGAACCCCGACTACAAGGTCCGGGTGCCGGCCGACACGATCCTGAAGGCGGCACTGGATGCGGCAGGGCGTTCCAGTGACTAGCAGACTGTGGAGGCGGCGCGCCGCCTCTCGCTGTGGCGATCGCTGATAAGGCCTTTTCAGTGGACAGCCAACTGCCAGTGGGATGGCGGGTCGTGAGCGTTCCATACTACTTCGATGGCTTCTCGGGCACACCGAAGAGCATGACGATCGCGAAGAGGATCGAGACGCCGATCACGATCATCATGAGGTTCCGCCGAAAGCGGCGGGCCCGCCGCTCCTCGGGGGTGAGCCGGCGAATCTCGATGAGGCTGTCGCCGCGTCGGATTGTGCGTACAGGCTCGTGAAGCTCGAGCTCGGCATCGGTCGGTTCGAGGAGGGCTGGTCCCGAGGGAAGAATGCCTTCCGGCAATGCGACCGTGGCCGGAGCGTCGCTCGCAACGACAAGGCCGACCAGGTCGGCAGCGTCGGGCGTGAATTCCTCCATAAGGATGGCGGATTCGACGACGGCGGAAGGCTCGGTGGCGGTGGTGCTATCGGCTGGAGGGACGTCCGCAGCAGCCGGCGGCGGTGGTTCGGAGGGCAGATACGTGCTGGCTGCCGTGATCGGGAGCTCAGCCTCTGCGTGTCCTACGGTGTCGTCGCTCGAGCCCGCAGGCGCCGACGAACCGAACACATACGACATCCGTGGATACTCGATGGCCGGCCCGGGCGGAGGCGAGGGGGGCGTGAGCTGTTGGATCACCCCTCCCCAGTCCTCGGCGAGGGAGGGCTGAGCGGCGGCCGTACCAGGGACACGAAAGAGGTTCGCACAGAGTGGGCAGCAGGCGTCGAGCCCGCGGAGACTGCCTGTCGCGGCTACATGCTCGCGGCACACAGGACACGCAATCACGAACAGCGCGTCGGGTGCAAGCTGCGAGAGACGTCCTGTGTCGATCATGGCTCGGTCCCGTGGTGTCGGGGGTCAGTCGCATGCCCCTCGGTCGCCAAGTGTCTCGCGGCAGCGAAATCGATCAAGCCTGGGAGGTAGCGAGCCACGAAAGCATATGCCTGCGCTCGCCAGCCGGGCACAATCTCCCGTCGACGGCGCTCGATCCCTTCGACGATCGCTGCTGCTGCCACGTCAGCCGATATCGGATGGCCACGCGACCACGTCGGTCGTGCCCCCGCCATGAGTGAGTCCCAGAACTCCGATGCGACAGGGCCAAGCGTCACGACCATCACATCGATCCCGTCGCCGGCCAGCTCTGGCCGAAGGCTTCCCGCAAGGGATCGAAGCGCCGCCTTGGCCGCGGCATATTCGCCGTGCAAGGGAAGGGGATGGAGGCCGAGGATCGAGCCCACGAGCACGATCGCCGGGTCTCGCCCGCGAGCAAGGGAGGGCAGGCAGACCCGCAGGAGCTCTGCAGGAGCCACAAAGTCGAGGTCTACGATGCGTGACAACGTGTCGGGGCACGCGTCACGAAACGGGCCAACTGCACCGGCCCCTGCCGCGGCGACGACCAAGTCGAGGCCACCGAAGTCATCCACGGCGAACGCCACAAGCTTCTGGCGGAACTCGGGATTGCAAATGTCGCCGGCAAGGTAGTGGATGGGCGTGACAGACCGCTGGTCTGATGCAAGTGCTGCGAGTCGGTCCTCCCGGCGAGCCGTCGCGAGCACATGGCATCCGCGCCGCGCGAGCGCCGTTGCCACGGCCCGACCCACCCCCGATGACGCGCCCGTCACGATAGCCCGCTTGCCTGAAAGGTCTCGCCGTGGCTGCCACCAGCCGCCGGTGCGAGGTGCATGAGCGGACATCGTTTCACCCGGACGAGATGGTCGGGACGAACGGTGGCTCGGTAGCCGAGGGTGACTCCGAACGGTTGGCGGTCCCACGAAGCGGTTCCGCGTGGGGCGTCACGGTGGCTTCTGATGGATCGATCCGTCCCGCGACTGACGCCGGAATCCGACAATGGACTCGGACGCGGTCGGCGGTGAAGTGCCGCGAGAGCACCTCGCCATGACGGCCAAGCCAGGCGAGCAGGCGACCATTGCCCGGGTCGGTTTCCACATCAACGTCGTGGAATGTCCGGCCGAGACAGTCGCTGGCAGCCCTCGCAAGCGCCGGCATGCCATCACCGGAGCGAGCCGAGATGGCGATCGCATGAGGATAGCGGTCGATCACGCGATCGCGAGCGGCCTGGTCTGGGAGGCGATCGATCTTGTTGAGGATAAGCAGCGTGTCTTTGTCCTCCACGCCAAGCTCTGCCAAGACGCCACGGACGGCCGCGACCTGCGCATCGACCAGCGGACTCGATGCGTCGGCCACATGGAGCAGGAGATCGGCTCGGCGGGTTTCCTCGAGCGTCGCCTTGAAGCTGGCGATGAGGCGGTGGGGTAAATGACGGAGGAAGCCGACGGTGTCGGAGAGAAGCACCGGGCCCCAGCCCGGCAGCCGCCAGCGACGGGTGCGGGTATCAAGCGTGGCAAAGAGCTTGTCGGCCACGAGAACGTCGGCCCCCGTCAGCGTATTGAGGAGCGTGCTCTTGCCAGCGTTTGTGTAGCCCACGAGCGACACGGACATGTGATCGCCACGGGCCGCGACCTCGCGCTCGCGGCGGCCGTGCACCGTTGCCACCTCTGCCTTGAGGTCGTGGATGCGCTTCTCGACCAGCCGTCGATCGACTTCGAGCTGCTTTTCGCCCGGACCGCGCATGCCCACGCCCATCTTGAGACGCGAGAGGTGGGTCCACATTCGTTTGAGCCGTGGAAGTGAGTACTCGAGCTGGGCCAGCTCGACGGCCAGGCGGGCCTCGGCGGTGCGGGCCCGCACCGCGAAGATATCGAGAATGACCTCCGAGCGGTCAAGCACCTTACATCCGAGGGCTTGCTCGAGATTGCGAGTCTGGGCTGGCGAGAGGTCATTGTCGAAGATGACGACGTCTGCTTCGTGGTGTTTTACGAGCTGACCGAGCTCCTCGAGCTTGCCCTTACCGAGGTACGTCGTCTGGTCGGGCCGCTCGCGCCGCTGCACGATCTCCGCCATCACCCTCGTGCCCGCCGTGGCCGCAAGGCCGGCGAGCTCTTCGAGCGGGTGCTCGGTATCAACGGGCGGCTCGAGGAAGACGCCGACGAGGATCGCTCGCTCCGGTTCGTCGCGAGTGGGCATCGGACGTTCTCTCACTCGTCGTACTCCCGTGCGTGGTCGTCGCCGTCGGCGGCCGCGAGTTGCAGGCAGCTCGACCAGCGACGCGTGTCGAGCAGGCCGTCGGCGACGGCATCTTTGACCGCGCAGCCTGTCTCATGGTCGTGGGTGCAATCAGGATAGCGGCAGAGATTCGCGAACGGTCGCAGATCGCGAAAGGCCGCAGGCACCTCAGCGGCCACGATCGCCCACGGCTGGAACTGCCGCATGCCAGGCGTGTCCACAAAGCAGCCACCGAAGCGGTGAGGCAGAAGCCTCGCCGTCGTCGTGGTGTGACGGCCCTTTTCGTTATCGCGACTGACCGCTCCCACGGTGAGGGCGAGTGTGGGATCGAGCGCGTTGAGAAGCGACGATTTGCCGACGCCGCTCTGCCCAACGATCGCCGTGACCCTGGCTGGCAGCTCGGCCGCGAGCCGCTCGAGCCCCAGGCCGCTTTCGGCCGAGCAGGTGATCACTGGGTAGCCCATCCGTGCAAATACACCCGCAAGGGGCACGAGCGCGGCGGCCGGCACGAGGTCGGCCTTGTTGATGACGATGATCGGCCGGATGCCAGCGAGCTCGGCCGCCACGAGCAGCCGATCGATCAGACCGAGCTTGAGGTCAGGCATCGCGGCACTGCCAACGATGATGAGCTGATCGACGTTGGCGACGATCACATGCCGTCGACCGCGGCTGTCGCGCGACAGCGATCGGGAGCGAGGTTCAATCGCCTGGATCGCCGCCCCGTCTGCGGATTCCCGTACCCGCACCCAGTCGCCAGCGGCCAGAGGATGTCGCTGGTCGGTGGCCAGTGTGCGGAGCACCCGCCTGAGCGTGCACCGGGCAACCCGGCCGTCATCACCGCGAACGACACTCTCGAGGCCATGCACATGGAGCACCTGGCCACGCCAGCAGTTGGCCGTCGCTGGCGACACCGACATGCCGTCGGCTGCGTCATCGGCTGCGGCGCCCATGACCGTCCTCTTGCGGGTCAGCTCACCCTTGCCAGAGAGCCGCTCGCCGGTGGCGCGGTCATCCACGGCATCCGGGTCGTTCGCAAGAGCCTTTGTCAGGTTGCCGTCGCGCCGTCGCCCGCTCCGATTCTTGCGAAACTCGATGCGAATCTTGCGGGGTCGCGGCATGGGCCCATTGTACGCACAGCGGCCCGCGTCGGTTTTCGATCGACTAGGGACGCGAGCCGCGGGACGACCGAGATGATCCGCGCCCCACGAGGCCCGCTTCTTCGAGCAGGGACTTGCCAAACAGCTTTATGCCGGTCGATGTCTCCGGCGGTGGCGCAGTGGCGCCGAGGCCCGCGGGGTCAAAGGCGATCTCGAATTCGTGGTTCGAGATGGTGAGTCGATCGCCAGGCTTCAGCAGCTTCTCCGTCACACGGTCTCCATTGACCTTGGTGCCGTTGCTGCTACGGAGATCCTTGATGATCCAATAACCATCTGTCAGGGTGAGCTCGCAGTGGTGCCCCGAGACATTCGGAAACCGGAGCACGATATCCGCGCTTTCACGACGCCCCACAATGAGGAACGTCTTGAGGAGCGGAATCGGATCGCCGCCGCCAATGGGCAGAAGTTCGCCGTACATCATCTCTCTCGGCCACGACAGACCGGCCTCATCGAATCTTCAGATTTTTAGCGGGTTCAAAGTCCGTCACGGTCGCGCCGAACCGAGACTTCGATAAGGACCGTACCAACGGTGCTTCTACCCGGCTCCCTCTCTTAAGAAGGTACGCACAACAGATCCTGGCAGTCAAGCCGCCAGGGAACGGCCCGTCCGGTGGGCCGTCGATGGGCGTATACACTGGACCCACACAGACTGGAGCGGACCGGGTGGTCGCCGGCCGTGGGCTTCATGCCAGCGGCGGGAGGAAAGTCCGGGCTCCGAAGGGCAGAGTGGTGGGTAACGCCCACCGGCCGCGAGGCTAGGGAGAGTGCAACAGAAAGGAAACCGCCTCCGGGATCAGTCCCGGCGGTAAGGGTGAAACGGTGAGGTAAGAGCTCACCAGCAGGTCGGGTGACCGATCTGGCTCGGCAAACCCCACTCGGAGCAAGGCCAAACAGGAAGGAGAACGCTGCCCTCGGGAAGCGTCGCGGGGCGGCCCGTCCCGCACCACCTTCCGGGTAGGCTGCTTGAGGCCCGAGGCAACTTGGGTCCTAGAGAAATGATCACCGCCCCGCCGCATAGCGGGGACAAAACCCGGCTTACAGGTCCGCTCCAGTCTGCTTTACGGATTCGCGGCCATCCATGGCCCGCGAATCCTTGCCCGGGCCTCCGCCCGGAAGGGGGCGACGCATCCGGCGTCGCAGCCGATGGTGGGGCGCCGATGCTTGAGGTGCGCATCCATGGCCCGCGGCGAAGTCAGTCTTGATCGATGCCAGCGGCACCGCGGACGCGTTCGGCGGCAAGGTCTTGACGCTCACGTTCGTCGAGGAGCTTCATGAGCTTGGAGATGCAGAGCGTGTTCACGCTCACTTGAAGGAGGCCGGCCTCGTTCTTGAGCGTCTCATGGAGCGAACGCGGCATCCGGACGGTCACGACCCGCTGAGACTCCCGCTCAATGGGCCGTGACTGTTGTCGAGTCCGAAGCGTGTCGAGCATCTCGCGGATGCGGGCATACTGCGGGGAGCATTCGAAACGGGCCAGTTCCTCGGGATCGCGGAATGTCCGCCGCACAACCCCGTCTATCCCAAGCACCTCCCGAAAGAAGACGACCCACTCGGGGTCCATGCCATAAAGCCGTTCGGCGACCTGAAGGACCGTGCGGGCCTGGGTGTCGAATGCATGGATGACGGGAAGTGTGGACGCGGTCATGGGTGCCCTTTCAGATTGTCTCAAGCTCGCCGGCCTCGGTTGCGGCCACGTCGCCGCTCGCCCGGCACAGCAACATGGCCCCCCGGTCAAGTGACAGCACGAAGTGCTGTCACAGCAATGACTTCTGACTTGCCGGGAGGCCGTGTCTCAAATTTAGGCAGGCATGCCACAGACGCAGGCAGGCCGGTGACTGCTCGCTATGTAGGCAGGCCACTCGTTTCGCATTTGCCAATTGTCCGGCTCGCAACGCCGGGCGAAACATGGCCTGAGCGGAAGTGGTTGCCTATCTTCGCGCGCGGGCATGGGCCGCGACGTGGTCGGCAATCGCCGCCCCGACGGCGTCGCCCGCCACCGTCTCGATGCCTCGCCAGCCCGGCACGGCGTTGACCTCGAGGACGAGCACCCGTCCGTCCGTGGCTGGCAGCAGATCGACGCCAGCCAGGCTCGCGCCCACCGCGGCCGCCGCGCGGCGGGCCATGTCTTCCTGGTCCGCCGGCAAGACGAAGAGGCTGGCCGTGCCTCCACAGGCGAGGTTCGTCACCCACTGCCCAGGGGCCGCGTCCCGCCGCATCCCAAAAACACGCTCACCAATAACCAGCGCCCGCACATCCCAGCCACCATGAGGGACAAACTCCTGGAGGTAGATCGCGCCGCTCCCGGAGGCCGCGGCCGCGCCGATCGCCTCGGCCGACATGCACCGCACGATCCCTCGCCCACGGGAGCCGAAGAGCGGCTTCACAACACAGTCACCGCCGAGGGCTTCCCAGGCCCGTACCGCCTCAGCGGCATCCTGGACGACCAGGGTGCGTGGTACCGGAAGACCGTTGCTCGCCAGGACAGCCAGCGCGAGATACTTGTCGATCGCTACCTCGAGCGCCCTCGGCGGATTGACGACCGGAGTGCCACGGGCTGCAACCCTGCCAAGCACATCCATTCGGAAGATCACTTCCTCGAGCCGTGACTCAGGAGGCGACGTGCCCGGCATCCCGCGGACAGCGACGACATCGGCGGCGGCAAGACCATGCGGCCCAAACTGCTCCCCCGAGGCCGTCACCTCCGCCGTGAGGCTTTGCCACGTCACGATCGCGGGCTCGAGGCCGCGCTGGGCAAGGAGGGCGGCGAGTCGTTTTGCATGCCAGCCGTTCGGCTCACCGAGAATGCATGCCCTGTGGGTCATTGCGTGACCGCTGGCTGCGCGCCGGAACTCGTAAACGAGCTTGCCACGATCTCCGGCTCGAGCCCGCCGAACGTATGTCGCTGTCCCGTCTGAACGTTCACCAGGTCAAGGCGTGCCGGCGCGAAGAGTGCCGGGTCGATCGCGTAGAAGTCGCGGCCAGCCGCTTCGAAGACAGAAAGAAACGGTTTTCCAAACGCTGGTGAACCTCGGCTCACAGCTCGGCTGCCGATGTCCGCGAGGCTCGCGTCATCGCCTGTCACTTCGAGCACCACGCTCCCGCCATAGAGGATCGCATCATTCGTGCGGCCGATGGCAACGAGGTCGTTGTCTGGTACTGGTGGCAAGGGTGCCCTTCCTGAGCCTCGACAGATTCGGCCGAGATCGAACCCAAGGTCGTGAAGTTTGTGGAGCGCCGTCTCGAGTGAGCGGGCGACGACCTGAAGCGTGCCGGCCGCGCTGGCGGTGCGGGCGACGAGAAGCAGGAGCTTGTCAGCCGCCACTCCCGCGGCAGCCGCGAGCTCGTGGCAGATGGATTCCGGTGGCAGGCGACTTGCTTCGAGCAGTCCAACGGCCACCTCAGGTCGTTCCCGCATGCCGATTGTGTCAAAGAGATGTTCTCGGCCGATCGCTGCCCGGATCGGCCCGCTGGCCATTGCGAAGTAACTGCCCGATGCGACCTTCCAGCCGGCGTACTGCGCGGCGAGACAGGCGGCTACGGGCTGCGCACTCGACACCATCACGGTCGGCCATGGGCAGCCGGGCCAAGCTGCCGTCGCTTCCGACGAGCCTCCAGGGGCGTGAACCGCGACATCGCCGGCGCCTCCCATCGCAACGCGGGCCATGATGAGCCCCGCCTCGTCACCGCCGCGAGCCTTCACGCCGCAGTCGACAAGACGCACTCCGCCAGCTTCCACCACCGTCGCGGCCAGTTCGGCGCAGCGGCGGATGAGATCTTCGGCAATGGCGTACCCGTCTTCGTTGAGCCCCATGGAGTGTCCTTGAAAAGGCGTCATAATGCCCCGTCCTGTCGGTGTCGGCAACGCCTCCTGTGGTTTCCGCCGCGTGTTTTCGCTCCTGCTTCATTGGTGACCTCTCATGGCCAGCCTGACTGTCGAGAACTACGCCAAGACGATCTACCAGATCACGGCGTCTCAGGATGGCAAGCCCGCGAGCACGGGCCAAATCGCGACGGCCCTCGGCGTCTCGCCGGGCACCGTCACGAGCATGCTCAAGACGCTCGATACAGCGAGTCTCGCCACGCACCGACGGTACGAAGGCGTAGCTTTGTCGCGGGCCGGCCGGATGCTCGCGCTGCGTGTGATCCGTCGGCATCGGCTCATCGAGCTCTTCCTGATGCGCACGCTCGACATGACGTGGGACGAGGTGCATGACGAAGCAGAGCACATGGAACATGCCGTGAGTGATCTCCTCGTCGAACGGATCGACGCCTATCTCGGACGACCTGAGGTCGATCCTCACGGCGACCCGATTCCTCCGGCAGACGCGCACAGCTTCGCCGATGGCGAAGAGCCAGCGGCGCTTCTCCTGGCCGACTGCGGACCGGGCAAGGTATTTCGGCTGGCCCGCGTGCTCGACCAGTCATCGGAGTTTCTGCGCTACCTCACGGAGTGTGGGCTCGTGCTCGGTGTGACAGGCGACGTGGAACGCAATCCCGACGGCGCGGGCTTGATGCGGATTCGTGTCGGCGGCAACGGGCTATCGTTCTCGCTCGAGGCAGCCGAGAAACTTGTCGTGGCAGAGGCGTAGGCAGCGGCCAGGCTATCCCAGGTCGCTTATCGACCACGCTCCCATACGGCCGATTGGCCGAGGCATTCGTCGACCTCAACGCGAATGGTCTCAGGGGCGGGCTCGCCGGCAGCAGCGAGCGATTCGAGCAGGCATTCGCCGATCCACGCGGCGATCCATTCCGCGGTGGTATTGGGAACCGGGAGCAGCACACACTCGCTCGCCGGGAAGACCCAACGTCGATCGGCAAACCGCACGGTCACTTCGTTCCCGCCGAGCGGGCCCGGCCCGGTGGAGACCTCGAGGAATCGGTTGGCCGTCGGCAAGAGCATCCGGTGATCGAGCCCAGCGAGGATAGCGGTCATCGCATCGCGGAGGGCGATGAAGTCGATCACCATCCCGTGCGGTCCAACGGGGCCCTCGATATCGACCCCCACCGTCCAGTTGTGGCCGTGGACCGGCTCGCAGAGATCGTCTCGAAGGGTGATGAAGTGGCCCGCCGAGAAGACATGGATGGCCTTTCGGAGCTTGATGTGGTGGTGGACGTTCATGGTGGTTCGTGTTGCGGGACGTGGAATGCTGTCTCGTGGAAGGCACGATGCAGGGCGGGTCGGAGGCGACCATCCCGAAGCAGAATATAGAGAGCCGCGGCGATGAGGTCGGCCGTGGTGCCCGGGTTCAGCCGGCATGGGCTTCGCAGCGAGGCGTCGAAAGCGTCCACAGCGTCTCGCCAGCCGAGCTCCTGTTCGCGGCCGACAAGGGTGGCCGCACCAGCCGACACATCCGCGGCAACATCCGCGCCATGCCGCCGGGCGATGAGCGAGTCGGGCTCCCGCGCGAGTTGTCGCACATGCGCGCGGATGATCGCGGTTTCGAGTGCCACTCCGGCATCGATGTCGGCCGCAAGGTTGGCTACAGGCCCGTCAAAGAGTGGCTGGAAGCCGTGAGCCCAAAGTCTCGCGATCGTGTCGCGATCGGCTGCGAGCCGCATGGCATCGCGGATGGATGGTGGTGGCGGACCGGAGAGGTCATGACGATTGGCTCTGCCGAGCCCACCGGGGCGGGCGACTTGGAACGCGTTCCAGATGGCGGCCGCATCAGCCTCGTCGAGCCGTTCGAGCACGGCGTCGATGGTGTCTGGCCGGAGGGCATCGGCGGCCCCAGGCACAGCGGCCACAGGAGCAACGAGCAGGATGATGCCGAGGTTCGCATTGGATGGTGTGGCGGCAGCGGCGGCTCGCACGGCAGCAAGGATCGTCTCACCGAGTGGCCGGTTGGTCGCGCGTTCGATCGGCAGTGCGATCGCACATCCAGCCGCGACGAGGTCGCCAAACGAGAGGTCCACAAAGCACGCTCGTGGGTGGACATTCCCCGGCTTGGCTGCCGCCGCTTCGAGAATGCTCGCCACAGCCGCACACCAGCCGCGGCCCCAGGCGGATGCCGCTGATGGGATCGCCTGGACGGCCTCCGTGACGGCATCGCGAAACGGTGAGACGCCGGGCGTCATGTGAGCATCTCGTTCAGGGGGGAGGCAATTGGAACCATCCATCGCCGCCTCCGAGGCTACACTGGGCTTGGTAGGCCGGCGCCCCGGCCGCATGGAGAAGACCCTTCTATGGCGTCGGTGACAAGCGCGGTCCAGCGAGTGAGCGTAGGGCCAGAGTGTTTCTTCAATCGGGAGCTCAGCTGGCTCGAGTTCAACGTCCGCGTTCTCGAAGAGGCCGAGAACCCTGAGAATCCGCTCATGGAGCGGCTCAAGTTCCTGGCCATCTTCAGCTCAAATCTGGACGAGTTTTTCATGGTCCGCGTGGCGGGCCTTCGCGAGCAAGCCTTCGGTGAGAGCGCACCGCAGGACGAAGCCCCCGATGGGATGACGGCCCTTTCCCAGCTCAAGTCGATCGCCCATCGCACGCAGGAGCTTGTCGCGCGGCAGTACCACTGCCTCCGCGAGAGCATCGGCCCAGCGATGGAGGACGAGGGGTTTCAGCTTCTGCGGTATGCCGACCTCGAGGGTGCCCAGCGGGAGCAGGTGGATCGGTTCTTTCACGACCGTGCCCAGCCAATCCTCACGCCCATGGCCGTCGATCCGGCCCATCCGTCGCCCCGCTACCACAATCGAGGCCTCTACCTCGGCGTGATGCTCCATCGCACCGAGGGGCTCGGGCCCAAGCGGCTCTTCGCGGTCGTCCAGGTGCCGCAGGTTCTCCCGCGGGTCGTGATGCTCTCCGGAGGCGAGCCTGGCCGCGTGCCGTTCGTGCTTCTCGAGGACGTTGTATCGGCCAAGCTGCCCGATCTCTTCGGTGGATTCGAGGTCGATTCCTGGACGGCCTTTCGCATCACCCGTGACAGCGATCTCGAGCTTCTCGAGCAAGAGTCGGACGACATGCTCAAGCTCATCGAGGACCGTCTCAAGGCACGGCAGCGGGGCCAGGCAGTGCGAATCGAGATCGCGGCCAAGGCGGACGAACGACTCGCTGCGCTCATCATTGACGAGGAGGGCCTGCAAGCGGCCGATGGAGGTCTCGAAGGCTACAGCGAGGTCTATCGCATCGACGGCCCGCTCGACCTGACGGCTCTCTGGGAGCTCTACAGGCTGCCGGGGTTCGAGCGGCTCCACGACAAGCCGTTTACGCCCCGGCCTCCACGCGGGCTTGAGCGGCATGGCGATGACATTTTCGCCGCCATTGCCCAACGCGACATTTTCCTCCACCATCCGTATGACTCGTTCGATTCGGTCATCGACTTCGTGAGCCGAGCGGCCAACGATCCTCGCGTCTTGGCCATCAAGCAGACGCTCTACCGCACGAGCGGCGATTCCCCGATCTCCCGCGCCCTTATTGCGGCCGCGGAAGCAGGCAAACATGTGACCGCAATCGTCGAGCTCAAGGCGCGGTTCGACGAGGCCAACAATGTGAGCTGGGCACGGCAGATGGAGCGGGCCGGCGTCCATGTCGTCTTCGGGTTTCTCGATCTCAAGACACATTGCAAGGTGTCGCTCGTGGTGCGGCAGGAGGGGGGCGGCCTGAAGCGGTACGTTCACCTCGGAACGGGCAACTACAACCCCACGACGGCGCTGCACTACACGGATATGGGTCTCTTCACGGCCGATGAGGCGGTCGCCGACGATGCCTCGGCGCTCTTCAATCTGCTCACCGGCTACTCGCAAGGGCATGCCTGGCGGCGGCTCATCGTGGCCCCCGACGATCTGCACCGGCGAACCATCGAGCTGATTGAGCAACAAGCCCGCCGAGCCGAAGCGGGGAAGCCTTCGCGGATATTCGCCAAGCTCAATGCGCTGGTGGATCACCATGTGATCGAGGCGCTCTACAGGGCGAGCCAGGCCGGGGTGCCGATCGACATCGTTGCCCGCGGCATGTGCTCACTCCGGCCAGGCGTACCGGGCCTGAGCGAGACGATCCGCGTGCGAAGCATCGTCGATCGGTTTCTGGAACACAGCCGCGTGTATGTCTTCGGGCCCGACGATGAAGCCGAGGTGTTCTTCTCGAGCGCTGACTGGATGCCACGCAACTTCTTCCGCCGTGTCGAGGTGATGTTTCCGGTGCGCGATCCGGCTCTCGCGGGTCGGATCCTTCGGGAGATCATCCCGGTGTACCTCGCCGACAACACGCGGGCTCGCGTGCTCGACGCGGAGGGCCAGTACCGCCTGCTCTCTCCGGCCGAGGGCGATCCAGTCCGACGGAGCCAGCAGGAGTTTCTCGCCCAGCGTCCCGAATCAACTGCGACGGAACCACGGGAGTCGGCGGGGGCCGCGTCGTAGGCCCGCTGCCGGCGGGCCACTTCCGCCATCGCGCCCACGGTCGGTAGACTTCGTTTTTCGTCGTACGCTGGAACGAATCGATGGCGGAGGACTACTACCAGACGCTCGGCGTGTCCCGCACGGCATCGGCCGAGGACATCCGGAAGGCCTATCGGGATCTCGCCCGCAAGTATCATCCCGACCTGCATCCCGACGACGATGCGGCGAAGGAGAAGTTCAAACAGGTCCAAAGCGCGTTTGACGTCCTCAGCGACGCGAGCAAGCGGGAGATGTACGACCGCTACGGCAGTTCCTTCGAGGGCGTTGGCGCGGGTGGCCCCCAAGCAGGCCGGGGAGGTGGGCCGTTTCCAGGTGGTGCTGGAGGTTTCCCTGGCGGTGGCGGCGGTGACATCGACCTCGAGAGCCTCTTTGGCGGAGCCGGTGGGTTTGAGCAGATCTTTGGACGGGCTTCCGGTGGGGGTCGAGCGACACGTGGTCGCAAGCGTGCTACCCAGATGCCTGGCGAGGACGTCGAGGCCCGCATCGAGATTCCCTTTCGCCTCGCGATCGATGGCGGCAAGACTGACGTGCGGGTGGACCGTGCCGGCAAGTCGGACACGATCAGCGTCACGATCCCGCAGGGTGTTCCCGACCGCGCGAGGATGCGACTGCGTGGTCAGGGCCTTCCGGGAAGCAACGGCGGTCTGGCTGGCGACCTGCTGCTCGAGGTTCACATCGAGCCCCATCCGATGTTTCGTCGCGAGGGCGATACGCTCGAGGTGACGCTGCCGGTGACACTCGCTGAGGCCATTGAAGGCGCGAAGGTGGACGTGCCAACGCCGTGGGGCACCATCTCCCTACGGATCCCTCCGCAGACGTCGAGTGGTCGAAAGCTCCGCGCGGGCGGCATGGGAGTGCGACACACCAATGGGTCGAAGGGCGACCTCATCGCTGAGGTGCAGATCGTTTTGCCGGAGAGTGCCGATGCGTCGGCGATCGAGCGTCTGCTCGAGGCGGCGAAGGCCACCGAGGCGGCTGCGGCGAGCCCGCGGGCAGGCCTGCGGTGGTGACTCCTCGGGACGAGCGGCTCCCGCGGACAAGACGTATTCTTCGCTCAGCCGATTTCGCCCGTGTGTACCGCTGTCGATGGAGCGCCGCGGCAGGATCGCTCGTGCTCTATGCTGTCCCACGGGATGCTACGGCGGAAAAAGCATCCGAGCCACGGGTTGGGCTTTCGGTGTCGCGGCGCATCGGAAACGCCGTTATCCGCAATCGATGGAAGCGTAGGCTGCGTGAGGCGTTTCGGGTCATCCGGCCGCGGCTTCCCTCGGGAAACGACTACGTGATCGTCGTGCGGTCGGGCCTGCCGCCGGCCGGTGCCGCAGGGGCCAAGCAGATCGCGGAGTCTCTTGTGGATCTCGCCACCCGTGTGACGAAGCGACCGAGCTATGGCCAGCGTCTTGCGGAGGGTGGTGCCCCAGGCCCCCATCCGGCTCGGCGAGGCAGAAAGACGTGAGCACCGTGGCCGCAGTGTGGCGGGCGGTCTGCCGCGGCCTCGACCGTGTGGCGTCAGCGGTGCTCGTGGGGCTTGTGATCGTGTACAAGCTCACGCTGAGCCCACTCCTTGGCCGGCACTGCCGGTACACGCCGACATGCAGTGCGTACTTCCGCCAGGCGGTCGAGAAGTACGGAGCGTTTCGGGGCGGGCTCAAGGGCCTCGCCCGGATTGCCCGCTGTCACCCGTGGCACCCTGGCGGCCACGACCCGCCATGATGCACCCTGAGGAATTGCTACGGCTGCTTCGGCACGAGGTTGAGCAGCCGGCCTGGTGAGCCCATGATGTTGTAGCCGGCGTCGACATGGAGGGTCTCGCCGGTGATCCCGAGCGACTCACGGGACAAGAGCCACGCGCCCGCCTTGCCGACCTCCTCGTGCGTGATGTTGCGGCCCATCGGCGACATGTGCTCGTAGAGGCCGAGCATGTCATCGACGCCCGCGCCACGGCCCGCGAGCGTCCGCAAGGGGCCGGCGCTGACGGAGTTGACGCGGACGCCAGCCGGCCCGAGGTCGTAGGCCATGTACTTCACGCAGGCGTCGAGCGTGGCCTTGCAGACGCCCATGATGTTGTAGCCAGGGACGACCTTCTCGCCGCCGAAGTAGGTGAGCGTGAGAATCGAGGCGTCTTTGGAAAGGATGCCGCGGGCGAGCCGGCCCACGGCCAGAAGGCTGTAGGCGCTCGTCTCCATCGCGATGCGAAACCCCGCGCGGCTACAGTTGGTGGTGTCGCCCTTGAGGTCATCGAGTGGGGCGTAGGCGATCGAGTGAACGATGAAGTCGAGGGAGCCGAATTCCTGCTTCGCGCGGTCCATGACAGCCGCGATCTGGGCGTCATCGGAGACGTCCATAGGCACGAGGAACTTGGCGTTGGGCTCGGGATCGGTGAGCTGCGCCACGCGGCGGCGGTTCCGCTGACGCTCGTCGTCGGGTCGGTCGGGAAGGTGGGTAAAGCCGATCTGGCCTCCTTCGGCCAGGACTTCTTTGGCAATCGCCCAGGCGATCGAGTGGTCATTGGCCACTCCGAGCACAAGCCCCTTGAGTCCGTCAAACCTTCCCATGAATCCGTTTCCTTCGAGCTTTGCTTTGCGCTGCCGTCCGAAGTTGGGCGGAGAGGCGAAATGTACCGGCTTCGTGGAAATCCCTCAACGCGGGCGGCATTCTGGAATGCGGTCCGCATGTGGAAGTCCGTCTGGATGGCGGCCTCACGGAGAATCCGCATTGTGCTGGTCCGCGGCGATAGAGCGACGCAAGCCTGGTCCCTTGCCTGCTCCAGCCGACGCGGGTAAAACGACGTGCTCAGCCCCGTTAGCTCAATTGGTCAGAGCATCTGACTCTTAATCAGAGGGTTCCTGGTTCGAGTCCAGGACGGGGCACTGAGCCTTTTTTCGCGGTTTGCCGGCTACTTCGCATCCTGACGACGCGACGACCCGGGCGAGCGTCGCGCGGATACGGTCCAGTATGGCCGCGGACACCGTTCCGAAACGGGTGACGACAAGCGACTGGGCAAGCGTGTAGATCTTGTCGACTCGAATCGTGCCCGGCCGGTTGAGCCGCCCCGCCCGTAGGTCGCTCGCCGTAATCGGCAAAGCCCACGGGTGTCTGTGCCGGGTTCGACGTCATGGCAACCACGATGAAGTCGGGGCCGGTGTCGTTGTAGGCATCCGCAGACACGATCACGACCGGCCGCCGCTTGTGGCTCGACAAGTCGGTGAATGGCACCGGGATGAGGACGATGTCACCCTGCTGGAGTCTCATTCCAGTCCTCGTCGTCGAGTGGATTGTCCCAGAAGTCGAGACTGCTGGTGGCCGCAGCGGTCAGGTCGTCGAAATCGTAATTCTCAGGGACCACGAGGACGGTCAGTCGCTGACCCGGCCGGAACAGGCCCACGATCTCGATGCGGCCGTCCTCGCCTGCGGTCACTTCGTAGTGGAGAGCCGGCTGCGATTGTCTGCTTTCGGTTGCCATCGGATTCCTGCCTCCCGTCAAGTGGGCCCTCTGCTTCAAGACAAGGCTACCGCATGACCGGCATGGCGTCTGCTGAGGTGCCCCCCGGATTTTGGGCGGCTCGATAAGGTGTCGTTTTCCAGGTGGGAGGCGCCCTATCAAGAGCAGGACGATGGCAGGAAAGCGCCGGATGTCAGTGGGATTTGGTGGCGACGTATCCGGAGTGATACGGGCAGCACTCAAGTGAATCGAAGCGGATGTCCTGAAAGCCGACTTCCGCCAGCCATCGTCGCATATGTTCGGGGCGGGGGCGAATATCCATCGAGGGACCGCGTGGGGTGCTCGCGTCGTAGTTCCAATGGATCACAGCTACCCTGCCACCCGGCCTGAGAGCCCGTCGGGCCTCACGAAGTAAGGCGACAGGCTCTTCGAGATGGAGGATGTTGAAGAGCATGGCTAGCCCACGCTTGCATTGGCACGCCCGCAGCCGTCCGTCACAAAATCGCGCCGCTCGGTGAAAATATTGGCGAGTCCCGTGTGCCTCATTCGCTGTTCGGTCGCCTCGATCATCTCCTGCTCAATGTCGAGAGCGTACACGCATCCAGGCACGATTCTCGCCGCCGCGTCCGTGAACAGTCCATACCCGCAACCAAACTCGACAACGTCTATGCATTGTTCATCACACTCGAGCGTTGACAGGATGCACGCCGGATCGAAGAAAGAGCTCCAGCTCTCTTCCTCCGGCATCCCGCTTTGCCGCCCTTTCACTGCTCTTCCGTATGACTGATGTGATTATCCAAGCTCAATGGCGGATGTTCGTAGCGGTCTTCTGCCTGCTCAGGGTATCGCAGCAATCCGCACCCGTTGGCCGTCCCGCAAGAGCTCCGGCTGCTTGATGACGATGGTGGTGTTCTCGTCAAGCCCCGACACCACCTCGACGAGCGGGCCGGAGCGCAGCCCGAGCGTAACCGGTCGGCGCTCGACCTTCCCGTCATTGACGATGCAGCAGCTCGTCGTCGCGCCGTCTCGGATCACTGCCGTCACCGGGATGACGATCGCCGCAGGGCGTTCCTCCAGGCGGATGGTCACGGTCGCGTACATGCCCGGCCGCAGGCGGGCCTCGGGATTCGGGATGTCAATCTCGGCGCGGAGCGAGTGATTCGACTCCATGAGGGTCCAACTCGTGCGAGTCACCGTGGCGTCGATGTCCTTCGAGCCGACGGCCTGCACGTGAACCAACGCCGGGTCGCCCGGATCGACGCGGGCGGCCTCCAGTTCCGGTACATCGACGAAGATCCGCACGACATCCGTTTGGGCCACCACGACAAGCGGCTTGTTCGAGGGGCCGCTCGCGGGATGGACGTAGTGCCCGGTGTCCACTGTCCGCCGCGTGACCATCCCGTCGTAGGGAGCCTTGATCTCCGTGTAGCGGAGCATGGATTTCGCTCGGTCCTGAGCGGCCATAGCGACCTTTGATCGGGCTTCGGCGGCGCCCTTGGCGGCCTCTGCCTGTGCAATGTTGGCCTGGGCCTCGCGGAAGCCAGTTGTGGCGGACTGGACTTTTGCCGTTGCCTCATACGTGGCGGCCTCGGCAGAGCGGAATGCATTGAGCGTCTCGTCTTCGAGCTTCTCAGTGACGGCGCCCTTAGATGCTAGTTCCTTGATCCGGGCATGTTCCGATTTCCAGCGTTCCATGTCGGCATTGGCTCGGGGGATGCCTGCTTCCGCTTCCTTGATTCTGGATTCCGCGGTCGCCGCTGCCGCCCTGGTTACCGTAATCGCTGACTCGGCTTGCTTCACTTCCGCCTCGGCCTGGGCAACCAGGGCTTCTCGTTCATGAAGCTCGTCATGCAGCTCCGGCACGGAAATCCGAACGAGCACGTCATCCTTCTTCACGGTATCGCCGATGTCAACGAGCAACTCCTCGACGAAACCGGCGACTTTCGCGAAGAGGGGCGTCTGCTCGAAGGCCTCGATCTGACCGGGCTGCGTGGTCGACAGCGTCAGCGTTGTGCGCTCAGGCTTGGCGGCTGTCACTTCCGGGAACGTTGCCACCGCAGGCGGCGGAGGCAGGGGATGTCCGCAGCCACACGCGGCAAGGGCAGTGCCTGCCAGGAGCACGATGGCGAAAATTCGTCGGTCGCATGTGGTCATCGTCGCGTCCCTTGTTCGGCCAGTGCAGACGCCGCTGACGGTGTGAAGGCGGCACTCTCGGGATCGGTGGGGTCGAGTGATACCGATGCGACCCTCGCCCGTCCTTGGAAGATCGTGAAGATGCCGGGAAGGATGAAGAGCGTCGTGACGGTGGCGGCCGCCAAGCCACCGATGACGGCGCGGCCGAGGGGCGCGTTCTGCTGACCCGCCTCGCCAAGCCCCAGGGCCATCGGCAGCATGCCAGCGATCATGGCCGAGCTCGTCATCAACACGGCCCGGAGGCGACTGGACGCACCGGCCACGGCCGCCTCCCGTGCCGGCCGGCCTTCGCGACGGATGTGCTCGGCAAACGTCACCACCAGGATCGCGTTGGCCATCGCCACACCAATCGCCATGATGGAGCCCACAAACGATTGAACGTTGAGCGTCGTGCCGGTGAGCCAGAGCATGACCAGCACGCCGGCGATGACGGCCGGCACGGTCGAGACGGTGGTGAGGGCCAGCCGCACCGACTGGAAATTCGCCGTCAGGACGAGAAAAACGACCAGGATCGCGACGGCCAATCCCACCGACAGCCCGCTCATCATCTCATTCATGGGCACGATCTGACCGCGAATCGCAGTCGTCACGCCCTGCGGTGGGGCGCCCGCGCGGTCAATCGCTGCCTGCACCTCGCGGGCGATAGAGCCCAAGTCCTGGCCGTAGATGTTGGCCGTGATCGTGACCTGACGCCGCATGTTGTAGCGATCATATTGGCCCGGCATCGTGCCCGGCTCGAGTGTCGCGACGTCACGCACGAGCACCTGCCCATCGTCGGTCTTCCGCACCGGCAGGCGGCCCAGGTCATCGGCAGACTCAACCGTTTGCACCCGTTCGTCTGGCGACCGAAGCACCGGGCGGGGCACTTCGACTTGCACCTGGTACGCAATGCCAGACTTGGGGTCGGCCCAGTAGTTGGGCACGACAAACCGGCTCGAGGACGTGGCCATCGTCAACGCCCGCGACACGTCGACCTGCGTGAGTCCAGAGAGTCCTGCCTTCTCCCGATCGATCTCCACTCTGATCGTGGGGTAGTCCATCGATTGCCCGAACTGCACGTCCCGGAGTGACGGGATCGTGGCCAGCTCGGCGCGGATTGTGTCGGCATGCCGGCGGCTATCGGCGAGGGCAGGCCCGCTCACGGCGATTTCAATCGGAGTGGGCGACCCAAAGCTCATGACCTCGTTGACGATATCCGAGGGCTCGAACGACACACGCAGCTCGGGCATCTGTTCCGCAACCCGCTGGCGTAAGCGTTCTTTCAGGTCTTCGACACCGATGCCAGTATGCTTCTCGAGATCGACGTAGAGGATCGCCTCCTCCGGGCCGCGTGACCATTGATAGACCGCATTCACGGGGAAGTTGGAGTGGATCATCCCGACGTAGCCAAGCGTGAGGGCGACGTTCTCGGCGCCCACTTCCTGCTCCACCAGATCGAGCATGTCGAGCGCGTACTGCTCGGTCCTGGCGATGTGGGTGCCATCGGGAGCACGGATTCGGAGCCGGAACTGTCCGGCGTCCACGAGGGGAAAAATCTCCCGACCAAGCCTCGGACCGAACCAGGCTATCGCCATGAAGGCCACCACCGCATAGGCCCCGGCGATCGGCCATCGCACCGCGACGAGTTTTGAGAGCCCCCACGCATACGCCTTCTGGAGTCGTCCGAATAGGGACACGCCGTCGCCATGGGAAGCCACGTGTCGCAGCAGCCACACGCTCACCACCGGCACGAATGTGCTGGAGAGCACGTAGGAGCCGATCATGGCAAAACCCACCGCGAGGGCGAGTGGTGCAAAGAGCCGCTGCGCGGCGCCTTGCATAAAGAAGGCGGGGATGAAAACCGCGAGGATGCAGACCATCGCGAGCAGCCGGGGCACGGCCGTCTGGAGATTTCCGAGTCGCACCGCCAGCGAGACGTTGTCGGTGTGCGCCATCTGGGCATGGATGTTCTCGACTTCGACGGTCGCCTCATCGACGAGAATGCCGATGGCCAGCGCGAGCCCACCGAGGGTCATGACGTTGATCGTTTCGCCGGTGAGCCACAGAGCCAGAATGGAAAAACAGAGTGCCAGCGGGATGTTCAGCACCACAACCAGAGCGCTCCGCCAGTCGCCGAGGAAGAGGAGCACCGCGATGCCCACGAGGATCGCTCCCAACGCACCTTCCAGCACCACCGATTCCACGGCCCGCGTGACGTAGGGCGACTGGTCAAATTCAAAACTCGCCTTGATGTCGGGCGGCAGAACCCGCTGCATATCGGGAATCGCCTTCTTGATGTTGCTGATGACGCTCATCGTGGAGGCATCCGCCCGCTTCGTGGCGAGGATGTACACGGCCCGTCGACCATTGGCGAGCGCGTAGCCAGCCGGCGCGTCAGCGGCATCGGTCACAAAACCGACATCGCGGACATACACGGGCGAATCACCCGTGCGGATGGGAATCGTGAGCAACTGTTGGGGGTCTGTGACGACCGAGTTGGTGGACACGATCGGGTATTTGTCGCCGACCAGCAGGTTGCCCGAGGGGCTGATGGTGTTGCCAGCGGTGAGCGCCTTGACCACCTCGTCGGGTGACATGCCGTAGGCCTGGAGCCGCTGCGGGTCGACGGAGATCACGATGGTGCGGGCGCTGCCTCCGAAGGGAGGCGGTGCGGACACGCCCGGCAGCGCGGCGAACATCGGCCGCACGCGGAACAGCGCGATGTCCTGAATCTCCGCGATCGTGCGGGTTTCGCTCGAAAGCACGAGGTAGCCGACCGGCACACTCCCGGTGTCGAATCGCATGACGAAGGGCGAGACCGTGCCCGGTGGCATGAATGCCTGGGAGCGATTGACGTAGTTGATCGTCTCCGCCATCGCCTGGGGCATGTTCGTGCCCGGATGAAAATAGAGCTTCATCAGGGCGGTGCCCTGGACGTTCCGCGACTCCACATGGTGGATGCCGCTGATGTAGAGGAAGTGGTACTCGTAGTAGTTGGTCAGGAACCCTTCCATCTGGGCCGGATCCATGCCGCCGTAGGGCTGGCAGACGTAGATCACCGGCAGGTTGAGGCTTGGAAAGATGTCCACTTCCATGCCGCGGGGCAGCCCCTGCGGATAGGGAAGCCCGAACTGTTCGAAGACCGATCGGCCCACTGCCATGAAGCTGCCAAGCGCGATCGCAAGGACCAGGACCATGACGGTCAGAGGCCGCCGCAGGGCAGAGGTGATGATGAATTGCATGCGGATGCGGATGCCTGGTTCAGCGAGTGGCTGATCGGTGCGGCTTTATCCAGCCTGCATCCTTTGCCTAAACCACGCAAGTATAAGCCTTGACCGGATAATTGCTCCATTCGGCACAGCTTGACGCCGATCATTGCGAGAGAGCGTAGGCGGCTCTCGGAACCGGCAGGCCATCTGTGTGCGCGGTGCTGGTACTCAGGGATCATGTGGCGATGGGGACTCGACGCCGACGGACGCGCCCGCTTGTCTCGATGGTCTGTGCCGTCGTCGGGCTGGCTGGATGCGCGACCACGCCCCACGTGCAGGATTACGGGCCGCCTGTCGGGGCGACTCCTGCGGCGACCGACCCCAGCGGCGCCCACGGGGTCCTGCCGCTCCCAGCGGTGAACGTCGATCGCGAGCCTTCCATGGTTCAGCTTGTCTCGAAGCAGGAATCGTTGCCGTTGCCACCCGGTGCCGGCGACCAAGAACCGGCAGCTTCTCCCGTGCCTGCGTCAGGAGAGCCTGAACTGGTATCCGCCGTGCCCGCGATGCCGCAGCCGGACGTGCAAATCCGCGAGGTGACGATGGCGAACATTCTCGCCTCGGTCGCCGGACGCAACCCCGAAGTCGGTTTCGCCAACCAGCGCTACGCGGAGGCCTATGCCAAGCTCATCGCCGCCCGCGTGCTCTGGCTCCCGTCGATCAATGCCGGCCTGGGCTGGAACAACCACGCAGGGCCGTTGCAAGCGTCCAACGGCAGTGTCAATGAGGTGAGCCGCAGCTCATTGACAACCGGTCTCGGCGTGCAAACGATCGGTGCCGGCTCGCCCGTGGTACCTGGTCTTTTTGCGAACTTTCACTCGGCCGAGGTGATCTTCCAGCCACGTATCGCCAGCCGCGTGGCGGCCGCCCGCGACGCGGCTGTACGGACCACCATCAACGACTTGCTGCTCGACACCTCGCTTGCCTATCTCGAACTGCTTCGCGCCCATCAATCGCGGGCCATCGCCGTCGATATTCAAGAGCATGCCCAGCGGCTGGCGACGGCAACGGCTGATTTCGCCCGCAGTGGCGAGGGGACGGAGGCCGATGCCGATCGCGCGGCCACGGAGCTCTCGATCCGGCAAAACGAGGTCGTGCGGGCGGAAGAGGAGATGCAGGTTGCCTCGGCGCGGGTGGTCGAGCTTCTCAACGACGATCCGCGATTCGTGCTCGCACCGCTCGAGCCGGCGATCGCCCCGGTCGAGCTCGTGCCTCTCGATGCACCGCTTCATTCGCTCCTGCCAACAGGGCTCACGCGGCGGCCCGAGCTTGCCGAGGCCCAGCACCTCGTCGGCGAAGCGGTCCAACGCATCAAGATGGAAAAGCTCTCTCCCTGGCTACCCAATGTCTTGATGGGCACGAGCTACGCAGCGTTCGGTGGCGGCGAGGGAAGCCAGATAGCAAACACGGCCGGCCGATTCGACTTGGATGCCATCACCTATTGGCAGGTGCGGGGCCTCGGAGTCGGCGAGTATGCGGCCCGGCGCGAGGCCCAGGCCCGGTTCGACCAGACCAGGATGGAACAGATCCGGGTGATGAATCTGGTGAGTCGCGAGATTGTCGAGGCCCACGCCCAGGTGCTTGCTCGGCATCGTCAGATCGCGATCGCCGAGCAGGCGGTGGCGCGGGCCACGAACTCATTCGAGCGAAACTGGTTGCGGGTTCGCGATCTCAAAGGCTTGCCCATCGAAACGCTGCAGTCGATCCAAGCCCTGGATCAGGCGCGGCGGGAGTACCTACGGGCCCTGGTCGACTACAACGCCGCCCAGTTCCGGCTCCAGCGCGCCCTCGGCTGGCCAATCGATCTGATGGCGGAACCGGCTGCGCCGAGCTTGAACACCTCATGATGCTCCGCCCCGGCATCCTCTTCCTCTACGGCTCAGCCCTCCACGCCGAACCGAATGCCGGAGCAGTACGCCCGCCGCCCCGCAAGACACGGTCGAGCCCGATTGGCTACGCTCGGAAGCCGACCAGCCGCCATCACTACGTTGCGGAAGCGTCGTTAACCGTCCTGTCCTTCGTTGCCTCTACGGAGCATCAACCAATGAAGGATCTCGTGACCTTGTTGTTCGCCTTGACCTCAGCAGTGGCGTTTGCCGCTGAACCCACGGCGTTCGTGATTTCCAAAGTCACGAAGCCCACGGTTGAGGCCGTGGAGAATGATCCGCTTCAAGCCGACTACGACACGATGTGGGCCGACTACGAGGAGGCCATCAAGAAGGCCACCGATAGCGTCAAGGCAGCCTTGGACAAGCAAATCGCCAAAGCGACGGACGAAGGCGAGCTCGAGCTGGTTGAGGCCTGGGATGGAATGAAGAAACAGTTTGCCGAGAGTGGCAAGCTTGAGTGGGATACCAGCCCCAAAGCCCCACTGGAATGGAAGAAGAAGTATCCGAAGATTCCCTACCCTCGTGATATGAACGAAGCCGTCAGGAGTGCATCAAGTGGTGTCGCATCCGCCAGAGCGAAGCTCGAAGAGGGGTACGCCCAACTTGTGAAGTCGTACACCAAGGCGAAGAACATCTCGCGAGCCAAGGCGATGCGAGATGAAGGCTCGGCGACTGCGGCGGATCCCGGGAGGCTTTCTGGCGTTTCACGTGCCGTGGCGATCAACGGCCAGCGCTTCTTCAAGCTTCCTGGCGTGCAGATCGACGCTGGGTCTTGGCTTTACCCGCCGGGCATCCTTCGGAACTCGGGAAGCAAATTCGCCAAGCGGGGCAGCCAACAAGTCAAGTTTGACTTGCCCTGGCGACATCGGGCGAACGAACTGGGTGTACTTCGCTGTTTCTACGACGGTGAATCCTCACCGGTCCAGCACGCCCCGAATCGCCTTCATGGATTCTGAGTCGGTGACGATTTCAGCCCGCAGAATCAGGTCGATATCTTCAGTCGTCCGTGCGATTGGCAAGTTGTTGACCGCAAAGAGCGTGCGGATCCGGGGATTGTCTCTGACGTAGAGTTGCTTGAGATACAGGCCGTAGCCGCCTCCGATGATCAGCTTCTGCGGTGATTTGAGCGCCGAGTCGAGATCAAGCAGGGTGGTCAGCAGTGGTTCTTGAGCCATCGAGATGCGCCGAGCGTCATTCTTTCAGTTCGCGAAAAATCAGATCCTTGACCTGCAAGGCTGTTTCTCGCTCTCGTTTGTCACCGGCAGAGCATTCCAGGAAAACCTGAATCGGTGAGGCGAAAGGGAGATTCTGCTTCATCCGTACGTCGAAGTAAACCGTAGGATCATCCGTTCCACGCAACTCGAAGTCGATGAAGCGTGATGTTTCCTCGACTCTTTCTCCCCAAGAGCGGATGAGTCGATCAATGTGCGGCGTGTAAAGAACCGGCAATTCTTGCCGTCCCATGACGGCGTAGTTTTCGATTGATGAGCGTCCAGTGAGCACCAAGGAAGTCTGCTGCGTTCCCTCCGCGAGCAGAGTCTCCAGCGGTGACTCTGCGATGCATGTCAGCCCTTCTGCAGCGAGCTTGTTTCCCTTGGTGGTAAGGGGGAGACGCTTGATTGCAAGCGTAACCGTCTTCGTGGTTCTGGGCTCCCTGTAGGTCTCGGAAAGTTTCTCCAGCAGTTTGTCCGGTTGCCGCAATCGAAATCCGTCCGAAGTGCGATCGACAATCAAGTCAGACTCCATGCGTTTGAGCGCCTTGGAGATCGTAGACAACACCGTTGCCTGACAGATCGATGCCGCTCAGTTTTCGTTGCTGAAGTTCTTCGAGTTGGTTTTCTCGCAGGTAAGGAACGACCAGCATCGGAAGCAGGTTTCGTCGCCGCGCTGCTTTCTCGATCTGGTGGAGTGCCTCATCGAAGATTCTGGGGGAGTTTCGAGGCTTGAATTCGGCAGCGAACTCGAATGTCTGCTCCTCGGCAGTGGTGGCAAGGATGGCGTCCAATTCATCGGTCTTTTGCAGGAGTGCGTCCCCAGGGCCAAGACGGATCAGGAGCGGCGGGAAGTCGTACCCGTCGGCAAAGTGCGCTCGCATTTCGGCTTTATTGATCATGGCTCACCACCGGGCTACCGGTTGCCCGACTCTGCGACATCCGCGCGGCGCATGGTCCGCAACTCTGGCAGCAGCACCGCTGTTGCGATCACCACCAGGATCGTGCCGATGCCGCCGGAGACGACGCTGAACACCGGGCCGAGCAGCCGCGCCACCAATCCGCTCTCGAATCCGCCGACTTCGTTCGAGCACTCGATGAACACGCTGTTGACGGCGCCGACGCGGCCGCGCAGGTGATTCGGCGTGCGTGCCATGACCAGCACGCTTCGAATCACCACGCTGATGTTGTCTGCCGCGCCCAGTGTCGCCAGCATCGCCAGCGACAGCCAGAAACTCGTCGAGTAGCCGAACACAATCGTACACGCTCCATATGCCGCCATGGACCACAGCAGCGCCGGCCCGGCGTTCTTGAACGGTGGACGCCGCGCCAGCACGATCGCCATCGCGAGCGCGCCGACGTATGGCGCGGCCCGCAAGGCGCCAAATCCTTGCGGCCCGACGTGCAGAATGTCCTCGGCGTACACCGGCAACAGTGCCGTCGCACCACCCAGCAGCACCGCGAAGAGATCGAGCGTGATCGCACCGAGAACGGTTTTCTCGCGTGCCATGTGCTGTATGCCTGCAAAAATGCCCGGCCACAGCGCCGACGGCCGCACCAGTCGCCAGATCGAATCGACGCGTTCGTGCGGCTCATCGGTCACAAACGGCCGAATGAACATCGCGGTGAAGCCGAAACACATGCACGACGCTGCGGCGATCGCGTACACCACCCACGTCACGTTCAGCCACGCGATGAGTCCGCCCGCTGCGAGTGGCCCAAGCGTCGCCGCCAATTGAAACACGCCGATATTCCACGTAATCGCATTGTGAAACACCGGCCCGATCGGCCCATCGCGAAACAACTCCGGCAACAGGCTCGATCGACTCGGTCCGTTGAACACGCGAGCGCAGCCTGTGAGTGCGATGAGCAGATACATCACCCACAATCCAAGGTGACCGTCGCCGAAGAGGCCGCGACTCCATGCGATCGAACCCAGCGCGAGGAGTCCGCCGGTGAGCGCGAAGCCGAACTGGGTCAGGATCAACACTCGCTTGCGATCGACCAGATCGACGATGCGACCGGCCGGCAGCGCGAGCAACACCGTCGGCAACGCGCGGGCCAAGCCGATGAGTCCCAACGCCAGCGGATCGTGCGTGCGGTCGTAGATCTCCCACGCCAGCGCGGTGGCCTGCATTTGCAGCCCGAACGACGCAGGGAGCCAGCCGCCCAGGAACAACCGGTAGTTGCGCTCGCGGATCGCGGAAAAGGTGTCGTGAGCCATGGTTGAATGACGGTGTCGGATTCAGGGACGAGTGCGTGAAGCTCAGGAGATGCCACGTCGACTCGCGTCGCGTGCCACGCGCATCGGCCGTCGCCCCGTAACGGCGCACGCCGTCTTGATCTCGAAGCAGCTCGAGGAGCCAAACGACGATGGGCCTTGCCCAGCACACGAATCAGAAAACGCACGTCCCCACCAGGGGGTCGTCAGGTCTCGGCAGCGGGCTCGCTCGGCTCCGAGCATCTGCGGCAGGCGTCCATGCTCCAGGCGCCAGCGCCGTTGGCCATGATGAAGACCATCGTGCCCATGAGGGCGACATTTTTCATGAAGTTGATTTGCTCTCTCATCTGATCCGGGCCCGCCGGGAGCTTCCAGAAGGCATGGAAATAATAACTTGCGGCGATCAAGAAGACGAGCAGCAGAAGAGCGCCGAATCGGGCGTAGAAGCCGACGATCAGAGACACCGATCCGAGAATCAAAAACACGATCGCTCCGGCGAGCATGATCTTGGGCTGCTGGATGCCGACACCCCCCATCGTCTCGGCCACCTCGGTGAATTTCGGGATCTTGTTGGCCGCGGCGCTTGCCAAGAAAATCGCAACGATCATCAGCCGGGCGACAACCGATACAAAACCCTGAATGACGTGCATCTTGGAAGCTCCGAAGGTGGGAACCGGGGAGACCCGGCAGGCGAGAGGCTACCACGGCACGCCGGGGAATCGGGAAGGCCAGTTTGGGGGCGGACGAGGACGCTATGCTGTCACTGGGCCGCCCCGAAAAGATCACGAACACGAAAAAGCTACGAGGTAACCATGACCACCGACGCTCTCGAAATCGATGTCCACGCCGTGCAGGCCCTCCGATCGGCAGGCGAGCAATTCCTCCTTCTCGACTGCCGTGAGCCCGACGAACACGCCATCGCCATGATCCCTGGGGCCACCCTTATCCCCATGCAAGAGATTCCCGAACGGCTCGCTGAGATCGAGGCACACCGCGACGGCCGCATCGTCGTCCATTGCCACCACGGCGGCCGCAGCATGCGGGTGACGCGGTTTCTGCGTGAACGCGGCTTCCCGACCGCACAGAACATGGCTGGCGGCATCGAGGCATGGTCGCTGGAAATCGATCCTGCCACACCGCGGTATTGAATCGACGACTTGCCCCAAGACGGAATGCCGAGTCACGTTCCCCAGAGGGAGCACGGCTGCAAGTAGACTCGAGTCGTTCGCAAAAGGCATCTCGACGCCCATCCAGAAAGACCGCATGACCCGTCTGGTTTCGTTCGCGATCCTCATTGGACTGGTTGTTCTCTTCGGCCTGCTGTCGCTGCAGGTGATGGCCGCCTTCCTCTTGCCACTCCTCTTGGCGGCGATGCTCGTCGTCATTTTTGGACCGCTCCACCGGGCCATCCTGCGCCGCATCGGTGGGCCACGATGGGCCACGGCAGGGCTCACGACGCTCGCCGTGCTGGTCATCGTGCTCGTGCCCCTCGGCTTCCTCGTCGTTCGGGCCGGCACAGATGCGATGGCGCTTCTCCAAACGCCCGACGGCCTGAAGCTCGACCCTGCCGCGCTCGAGGGCATCGTCGCTCGTGTCAACGAGGCCACCGGGCTCAATGTGACACCCGACGACGTCAATCGTGAGCTCAGAAAGATCGGCGAGGAATGGATCGGCCCTATCGTCACGGGGGCGCCGGTGAAGGCATTCAAGCTCCTCGTCGGCATCGTCGTCATGATCGTCGCATTCTTCTACTTCCTCGCCGACGGGCCGCGGATGCTCGCGGCCGTCACCAGACTGATTCCGCTCGACATCCGCCACCAGTGGCAGCTTCTCGAAGAGTTTGAGGAGATCAGCCGGGCCGTTGTCACCGCCACGCTCCTGGCGGCGGCCGTTCAGGCCACCCTCGGCGGCCTGGGCTATGCGGTGGCGGGTTTGAACAACGTCTTCCTGCTTACCCTCCTGACGTTCGTTCTCTCGATGGTGCCGCTGCTCGGTGCCGCAGCGGTGTGGCTGCCTGCTTGCCTCTACCTGTTCTTCTTCGCCAAAAACACGTGGGCTGCGGCAGGTCTGGCGGCCTGGGGGCTGCTCGTCGTCTCCGCAATCGACAACATCATCAAGCCGATCGTCCTCCAAGGACAGTCGAAGCTCCATCCCCTGTTGGCGCTCTTGAGCGTGCTGGGGGGCGTGGCTGCGCTCGGGCCGATCGGAATTTTCGTGGGCCCCATCGCCGTGGCATTCCTCCAGGCGGCACTCACGATGCTCGCCGCAGAAATCGACAGTTTCGACGCGTCAGACCGGGCTTCCGCTGCTGCCGTGGCAGCGGCCGGAGAGGCTGGCCTGGTGCCTGCCGGGCCGCTCAAACCGCCGTCGGAGTTGCATGAGGGGGGTAGTCGAGGTTGAAATCTGGGGATTCTGCGGCCATGGGGCGGCGGAATGCGATCCATTCGATCGCCTGGTGACGCCTTCGAAGGGACTGAGCGATGATTCTTGACTGCGTGCTGGCCCTGGCGGCTCTCCTCGCAACCGGCATTGAAGCGGCCTATGTCCCGAGCGACGAAGGCGGAGGCGACTACCTCGTTCGCGTCGAGCCCGACCTCATGCAGAACGAGACCCCCTACCAGTTCACGAGCGACGTTCCCGCCGACTCGCGTGACATTCGCCGCGTGCGAATCTATATCGGCGATGCGTGGCCCCCCGCGGTGGAGCGATCGGTCGTCGAGGCCGCCAAGCGGCCGCGCCGAGTGGCCCCGGTAGCAGTCGCATCCGGCCGCAACGCTGAGCCACTTGCTGCCACATCCACAGGCGTCATGACGACCGACCGTCCGTGGGGCTTGCTTATCGGAAGCCTCATCGCGCTGTTCCTCTCGCTCGGAGCAAATGCCTATCTCGGCATGCTCCTTGCAGGAATGCGGCAGCGGTATCTGCGAGCCGTTCAGGACGGCATGGTCCGCGTGTAGCGGATTTCTACAGGCGCTGCTTCCGATGACGCGAGGCATGTCGCCGGGGTGGCTTGGCGGCAGCGGCTAGCTGACCGTGGCTTCGTGATACGCCCTTTCCATCGGTCCCAGTCCCGCGGCCAAAGAAGAACGCTTCAGCAGGCCAGAGATCGGTTGATGGTGGCGGAACCTTGGCGACGGGTTGCGGCTCGGGCTCAGGGGCTGGCGATGCCTTGGCCACGATGCGAGGCGGCGGTGCGGCCTTGCGACCCCAGGTGGCATTCGGATCGCTGAGGGATCGAACGTGGGCGCCGGCCTCGTGGAAGATCGCCGCGACGTGCGCGTGGCAGGTGAGCACGAGCATCTGACGGTCGGCACCCTGCTCGGCGAGGAATTCGACCAGGACCCGGGCGGCGGAGCGGGCGCGGACATCGTCGAAGTTGACCAGCGCATCGTCCATGACCACCGGGAGCGTCACATCGTGTCGGCTGAGGTCACGAAGCAGCGCCAGCCGCAGCGCCAGAAACACCTGCTCCCGCGTGCCACGGCTGAGCCGCTCGGGTTTCCAGAGCGTGCCGTCCTTCTCGTGGACATCGAGCCTGGCCTCGTCCACAGCCGTGGTGATCGAGTGATACCGGCCGTCAGTAAGCCGCGCGAGCCACCGCGACGCCTCACGGAGCACGGGTGGCTGATGGTCGCGGGCCACGGCCGCGCGGGTTGCTTCGAGGAGCTCCCGGGCTCGTTCGAGCACGCGCCGACGGTTTTGCTGCTCAGCGATTTCAAGATCGAGCAACGCCAGCTCCGCCTGGAGCGACTCGTTGCCGCGATCCGACGCAGCCGCCTCGACGCGGGCGGCGGTCGTCGCGCGGCGGTCGCGGGCTTCGGTGAGGGCTGCCCGATGGCGAGCGGTCACGGCCGCAGCCTCGGCGAACCTGCCGGCGAGCGGCACGGCCGGCGCATCAGCAAGCCATTGATCGACATCGGGTGGTTCACTCGTCCGTCGTCGGGCATCCTGCCAGGCCACCTCAGCGGCTTCAGCCTCGCGGCGAGCTTCCTCGTATTGGCCGCGTCGGTCCACCGTGGTGAGGAACTCCGCTTCGGTCTTCACGCCCCACCGCACATAAAACTCGTGGACCGCACGTTCGGCGACCTTCGCCTGACGCAGCACGGCGCGGTGACGGCGACGGCCAGATTCGAGTCGGCGGCCAAGCGACGCACGGCGACGGACGATCGTGCGGTCGGCATCGAGCCGCTCCTTCAAAAGCCGCAGGTGATCCAGCGGCGTCGACTCTGGGACAAGCTCGCATTCGACGAGCAGCTCGTCGATCCGGCGGCCGACGGCGGCGAACTCGTCGCGCTTGTGCCGCGCCTCCTCGGAGAGTCGGCGACGGTCGTCATCAAGCGTGAGGAGCGTGTGGCGATGGGACGCGATCTGCCGCACCTCTCGGGGCGAGAGATTGTGTGGCAGGCCACGGTGCTCGAGCGCCTTGCACCACCGGCCGCGGGACGCCATCCGCTCCTCGTTTGCCTGCTTCACCTCCTGCTCGGCGATTGCCACTTGCTCGGCGAGGGCATGGACGGAACTTGCACGGCTTGCCAGTTCCTCGAGCCGATCGACCTCGGCCTGCGCGACAGCCAGCCGCCGGTCGAGGCCGGAGGCAGCGTCGCCACCCAGTCGCACGTCGAGCGCTGCGATCTGGCCCGCCAGGTCGTCGCGCTGCTTCTGTGCCATCTCATACTGGCGCCGCGCGGCCTCGAGACTCGCCGTGGCATTGTGGTCGAGTGACCATGTGGTGATCGAGGCAACGCCCGCGCCGGCCGCGCCGAGCGCGGCGATCGCGTAGGCGAGAGTGCCCGTGACCTCCTTCGGCAGAAGCGACCCCGAGAGCAGCATGCCCGTCCCGGCCACGAACAAGACGCCGAGGGCGACAAGCCACGGCACAGGAACAAGCTGGGCTTCCATGCTTTCGGTCACATCCCGGCGAAGGCGGGCCACCGATTGATCGAGCTCGCCAAGCTGTTCGCCGGCGGTGATTCGCTTGCGGAGCGAGGCGGCTCTCTCGCCGGCCTTGTCGATGGCTTCTTGAACCGATGATCCGGCGAGGCTGCGGCCAGCGCCTTCGATACCGTTCTTGGCGTCCGTGAGGGTCCGCTTCGCCGCCGCGAGATTCTTCTTCGCGGTAGCGAGACTGCGGGAGGCACGGCTCCACGATTTGGCCCGGCTTCGCAGCGGGCCAAATGACAGGGCAAACCCCTCGGGGAGAAGCACATCGGGCAAGGCATCGGCATCAAACTCGGCCGGCAATGTCACCGGCACGAGCCGCGATAGCCCTGCGATGCCCACCTGCTCACCGAACCGTCGCGCTGCCAGGCGGGCATGGCTCTCGGCCCTCGCCACATCGGCGGCAAGCCGCTCGAGCCGCGGCTCCTCTTCCACAAGCGTCGCGACCGACCCGCGCTTCGACCAGACGACCGATTCACTTGGAAGGTCGCGAAGCTGACGAGCGATTTTCACCCGGATCTTCTTGCGGCTCTTCGCGAGTTTCTCCGCGCGACGCAGCCTGCGGGCGGCATACCGCCAGGCGTCTCGATCGGCGTGGACAAGCGGCGTGCTCTCGAGCAGGGCAAGCTGCTCGGCGGTCTCTTTCCAGGCGCGATAGATCGGCTCGAGCGCGATCACACCACGCACTACGCTCTCGGCCCGCTCGCCCCGCTCGATGCGGCCGGCGATGGCAGCGATCTCCGCATCGAGGTGAGCCAGCTCACTCCAGAGCCCCCCCGCGACGAGGGCTGGGGCACCGGTGGCGGCGAGTCTGGCGAGGAGGTCAGCCCTTCGCGCCTTGAGCGCGGTGAGCGGCGATACGTCGGACGAGGTCGAGTCGAGCCGGGCGGTAGCAGCACGCAACTGGTCCAGCACACGCGCCACCTTCGAGCGATCGAGGCCGCTTGCCAGCTCGTAGAGACGGCTGCCGCAGCCCTCGGGCTCGAGCGTTCGCAGTTCGTGGAGCTCGTCGAGGCCGAAGGCCATGACGTTCGTAAACGTCGTCTCGTCGATGTCCCCAACGATGTCCTGAAGATAGGTGCGGTGACGTGGCCCGTCGCTCGTGTGCCGGGGGTCAATATCCGTGATCGAGATGAGGTCACCGTGGTCACCGCCGAGGCCGATCACTCCGTCGGCATACGTCTCCTGCGTGAGCCCTACGAGATGCGGGCCTTCATGCCGTCGCTCGATGGCCAGGAGTGTCTGCTCTGGCGGCACACGCACGAGGAGCCGGCCCGCGCAGGGCAGGGAGGGATCGAGCACGCCGCGACGGAACTGCCCCTCCAAGCCGAAGAAGATCGCGCGGACGAACTCGAGAAGCGTGGTTTTTCCGGTCTCGTTGGTGCCGTGGAGCACCTGCAACCCGGGACCGAGCCGATCCACGACGACCCGATTCAGGGCGCCAAATCGCTCGGCGTCAATGCGTTCGATGAACATACTGGCAACTCTCTTCAGAAGATTCGGGTCGTGGGCGTCAGGTGGACTCGATGAGCTCGAGAGCCTCCCAGCCCGCCTGGCGGGCCGCGGTGGGGCTGATCGGGGCGGCAGGGTCGAGCTCCATCACCTGCACAATGTCGGCAAGCGCCGACGTAAACGATGTCGTCGTGCCAGGACGGCCGCCCGAGCGGGCGTGGCCAAGTGGGGCGAGTGACTCGCCGGGGTCGGCCATCACCTCGACGCACCAGGCACGGAACGCCTTGGGGTCGAAGAGGTCGCGCAGTCGCGCCAGCGTTTCAGCTGCGACTTCGCCGACGCGGACACGGTGGCTCACGCTCGTTCCACACTCCACGATGCACCGCACGAGCTCGAGCGGGGCTTGCTCGCCGGGCGCGACCTGTTCGATCGCCTGCCAGAGTGCCGTCGCTAGCTCCTCGTCACCACCGGCCGACGACTCGACCTTCACTGTCCGCCAGCCGACCCGCTGCGTGGGAATGTCGCGCCAGCTCGCGCGCCAATCGGCGGGCACCGTGTGGTCGTCGACCGCAGCCGCGCGGTCAACAAGGGTGAGCGTGCAGCAGCCGCCTTCGACGCGCTCATGCGGCGACCGGGGCTGAAGCGGAGGCAGGTGACAGATGCCCGACGGAAGGGCAGGCCGCCGACGGGATGCCCAGATCCAAAAGGCTCCTGGCAGCGTCCACGCAGGCGATGCCGCGGCCGCGTGAACAAACGCCGATGCGGGGTCGTGGTCGCCCGGCCATCCGCTGTCGTCGGCTGCGGAAGTGGGGATGGTCGTGTCCCAGCCGAGCACGACGCGGCGGTGGGCGCCGGAGCGCGGGGGTGGATCGAGCGGGATCGTTGCAATGCCCGATGCATTCTCCACGGCGACAAACTCCACCGCGATGCCATGGATATCGAGCGTGAGGGGCGCGGCCGGCGTTGCGAAGAAGAGCCCCTGAGGCTCACCGAGCATGCGGGCCATGTCGTGGCATGTCGTGGCATCGCTGGTCATGAAGACGGTGCGGCAGCCCACGGCGGCAAGATCGCGGACGGCCGATCGCACCATCGCTGCCTGGGCTGGGCTTGCCCGCAGCGGGTCGAGCCAACGGCCGCAGACGACGAGCACCGATGCCTCGCCACGTCGGGCCACCGCCACGGCTTCGGAAAACGATTCGGCAGCGGCCCGTCCGATGATCGCCGTCACGGCCGCGTGAGCGGAGTTGGGCACGGCGAGCGGACGGTCGATTGCGGGGTCGAAAGCGAAGACAATATCGGCCACTTGTGTCACCCTCCGTGGCGAGCCCCAGGCGGCAACCCGGGGGGAATGGGGGTACTGTACTGTCTGCCCCCCGGCCACGGCCACGTCAAAAGTGGCCTCGCCCAGGCCTAGGCCCCGGTGCGGCCCCCACGGGAACGCGAGCGCATCCGTGGTCGCCATCTGCCACCAGCCGGCATCCTTTTCATCTCTGGCGCGGCCCTCTACGCCGCACCGGCGGCCGGAGCACTGCACCCGCCGCCGCCCGGAGCAGACGCCGCTCTGACTGTCCGTGGCCAAAGCCATCCATGGCCTTTGGCCACTTGGCCGACCGATGGCAAAGCCAAGGTTTGCCATGGTCGGCATCTGCCGCATCGTGCGGCGGTAGTCGCGCCTCGCGGTTTGCTGTGGCTTTGCGAGCGGAGCCCCGGGGAACCGCCCGTCGCGGCCCACGTGGAAGACTTTTCTTCGTGGCGTACCTCCGCTGCGGCATCCTCAGCTTCTGGTTTGCGCGGGCCTTGGTGCGGCACCTGCGGGCATGATCTTCTCGTGGCCCGTCGCTGGGCGACTACAGAAAGCGTGCAAGGGACGCGGTGTCTGCCCCTCGTGCAACGGCCGACGCATGGCCCAGACCGCCGCCCATTTGGTCGATCATGTCATCCCACCAGTTCCCGTCCGTCAATGGGTGATCTCCGTGCCGAAGCGGCTGCGCTCACCCTTGGCGGCTGCGCTCACCCTTGGCGGCTGCGCTGGTTCCTCACTGAGCGACCCGAGGCCGTCGCCGCCCTCACGAAGATCTTCATGCGCGAAGTGGAACGGCTCGTGCGCGAGGCTGCGGGCGTGGCGCCGTCACCGGACAGGGCCGACAACGAGTTGCCCCGCATCGGCGCCGTATCCTTCCTGCACCGAGAAAGGCTCGGCACTCAACCGGCATGTCTATTTGCATGTGTGCGTGACCGA
>Ga0163150_10001402_pt1 | contig 40695 bp, 34 predicted proteins | sample OliLakLV19P2IB_FD_148628 | JGI IMG/M metagenome (GOLD analysis project Ga0163150, IMG submission 148628) | Freshwater microbial mat bacterial communities from Lake Vanda, McMurdo Dry Valleys, Antarctica - Oligotrophic Lake LV.19.P2.IB | ecosystem: Environmental > Aquatic > Freshwater > Lake >... | reverse complement strand
GCCAAGGGCTTGGCGGGCAGCTCTTGTTATCGGCCGGAAGGCGTTGTCTGCTGGCGGCGGCGGAAGTCGGGGGCGTCGCGATGCTCATTGATGCCAGGAACGAGAGGGTCGCGGCGTGGAATGCGAGCTATGGCGCGCTGCCGTTGTTGGATGCGCCGCTTACGCTGGTGATGCCGCTAACGACCGTTCAAGCTGCGCTCTACGCCTGAGCGCGGCGGGATATAGGAGAAGACCGTACGTGTTACCCTCAATCTTATGGCGACGAAGACGCTGATTTCCAAGGAAGAATACCTGCGGACCAGCTTTGAGGACCCGGAGCCGGATTACGTCGACGGGGAGTTGGTCGCGAGGTCCATGCCGAATTATCTTCACAGCCAGATCCATCTCCGTTTGGCATACGCTTTTAAGCCCTGGTACGACCGGGGGCAACTATTCCCGGCTCCGGAGATTCGTCTCCGTGTCGCGCAGGAGCGGTTTCGGGTTGCCGACTTCGCGATATTCACTTCGGATCAGGATGATTTGATTCCTCGCGATCCGCCGTTGGCGGTCATTGAGATCGTATCGCCAGACGACCGGTTTGAAGAGCTAATGAGCAAACTCGCCGATTATGAGCAGGCGGGCGTGGAGTTTATATTCGTGGCTGACCCGCCGATGCGGCGGATCTCCCGATACAGCCGGGGCGATTTGTCTACGATAGGGGCGCTAGAACTGCCAGCCTACGACGCCGTCATTCTGGTCAGTTCGATTTTCGGTTGAACCGGTAAAGCTCAAATGCGGTGTTACTCCATGCGTGCGGTTCGCCTGGGGAAAGGGTGCTCAGTCGCACAAGGATTGGACGTGTTACCCTCAACGATATGGCGACGATTACGCCGATTTCCAAGGAAGAATACCTGCGGACCAGCTTTGAGGACCCGGAGCCGGATTACGTCGACGGGGAGTTGGTTGCGCGATCAATGCCAAATTATCTTCACAGCCGGATCCAGGCCCGCTTGTCGCAGGCGTTGAAACCATGGGAAGACCTGGGGCAGTTATTCGGAGCTCCGGAGATTCGTCTCCGTGTCGCGCCGAAGCGGGTTCGAGTTGCGGACTTCGCGGTTTTTACTTCGGAGCAAGATGATTTGATTCCTCGCGACCCGCCGTACGCGGTTGTTGAGATCGTTTCGCCGGACGACCGGTACGAGGAGTTAATGAGCAAACTCGCCGATTATGAACAGGCGGGCGTCGAGTTTATATTCGTGGCTGACCCGCCGGTGCGCCGGCTCTCCCGTTACAGCCGGGGCGATTTGTCGACGATAGCGGCGCTGGATTTGCCCGCCTATCACGCAGTCATTCCCGTCAGTTCGATTTTCGGTTGAACCCTATGGCGACGAATACGCTGATTTCCAAGGAAGAATACCTGCGGACCAGCTTTCCCGATTCGGAGCCCGATTACGTCGACGGGGAGTTGGTGGCAAGGTCCATGCCGGATTATCTTCATAGCCGAACCCAAGTCCATTTGGCGGATGCGTTCAAGCCATGGCAAGATCGGCGGCAGTTGTTCCGGGCTTTGGGGATTCGGCTGGGTGTCGCGCCGGAGCGATTTCGGGTTGCCGATTTCGCCGTTTTTGCGTCTGCGCAATAGGAGCTAATCCCGGTCGATCCACCGTACGCGGTTGTTGAGATCATATCGCCAGACGACCGGTTCGAGGAGCTAATGAGCAAGCTCGCCGATTATGAGCAAGCGGGCGTCGAGTTTATATTCGTGGCTGACCCGCCGGTGCGCCGGCTCTCCCGATACAGCCGGGGCGATTTGTTCACCGTAGCGGCGCTGGAATTGCCCGCCTACGACGCCGTGATTCCGGCCGGTTCGATTTTCGGATAACCGCCTTTACCGGTCCGCAACAGCCAGCCGGAACGCGGCCATCTCCTCCCCATTGCGAACCAGCAAAACGTTGCCGGCCAGAACGGGATGGTTCCAAGTCTTGCCCTCAATCGCGGGCCGCCTCGCGAGTTCCGTAAACTGATCGGAGGTCGCCCCGGCCAGCGCGATCTCTCCGTCCTCGGACATCACCAGCAGCAAATCCTGATCGGGCAGCAGGACGAGTTGGCCCTGCCCGTAGCGCCCGCCCTTCCACTTGCGCTTGCCGTCCGCCAGGTCGATGCAGGCGAGGAGGCGGCCGTCGAAGCCGAAGGCGTGGCCCTTGTGAATGACGAAGTCGTTGAAATATGGCTTCAGCCCGCTCGAGGTCCAGCGCTCCTCGACGGTCCATCCGCTCTGACCGTGCGCGACGGCTAGACGGCGCGTCCCGCTCGATTCAGTGACGCTGATCAGGATGTCGCCCTCCGCGATCACTCCGGGCTGCACAATCGGGTAGCCCTTCCATAAATGCTGCCAAAGCAGGGCGCCGTCGGCCAGCGCCACGCCGGTCGCTCCCACCCCGCTGACCAGCAGAACCTGCCGGACGCCGTCAATCGTCAACAATCGCGGCGAGCTGTAACTCGCGCCGCCGGCGGGGCCGATCCAACGGGGATTGCCAGTCGCAAGGTCATAGGCGGCGAGTTTGCCGGACGCGGCGACGATGACGGCGTCGTCAACCACCAACGGCGAACCGGAAAATCCCCATTCCGGCCGTTTCGCGCCGGTATCGGACGCGGCGTTGCGCGACCACACCACGGCGCCGTCACGGGCATCAAGCGCGTTCACGATTCCGGTGGCGCCCATCGAATACACACGGCCGTTGCTGAGCGCCGGTGTCCCGCGCGGACCTGCGCCGGCGTTCGATTCCCAGAAGCGGGCCGCGTCCCGGTGGCGCCACACCGGCTTGCCGGTCGTCACACTATAGCAGGCGACGATCTCGTCCTCACCGCGCTGTTCCTGCGTGTATAGGAGATCGCCGGCGACCGCGAATGACGACCAGCCCGGCCCGATCGGCCGACGCCACAGTTCGACCGGCGGCGATGCCGCCCAGTCAGTTTTCAGCCGCACTCCGCGCACAACGCCGTCGCCCCCGGACCCGCGAAAGGCAGGCCAGACGGCGCCAGTATTTGCCGCAACGGGAGCCGTTGGGATCGCCACCGGTTCGGCGGCGACTCGGGCCTCACCGGAAGGTTCCGCCAACGCCGGCGCGAGAGACGGCGCCTTCGCCATCGGCTCGTCGACAACCTGAGCCAGCAGCCGCTCCTCGGGACTTTTCGCCCACCGCCACATCAATTCGTTGTCGAAGTTGCTGCTAAAGCCACCGGTTCGGACCAGCGTCCACACGCCCACCGAGAGCAGGATGGCCGCGGCCATCGTTAATCGCCGCAGCCCGGCCGCGAGCGGCCGGCTGGCCGCCGCCCACACGACAAACGCCAGGCATAGGCCCGGAGTCGCCAGGTGTACGAACAACACGCCTTGGGCCCCGGTCGCGATCGATACGTCGAGGAATCGCGACGTCGCAAACAGCGCGATGATCATCAGCACGACCCCCCCGAAGCGCTCGGACCGCGGCGCCCGGCTGAAGAATGCCCACCAAATCATAAGAGCCGCGCCGCCGGCCAGCCCCCCAAGTACGGCAATCATCATGCTATCCGGAGCGACAGCCGGGACGCCGAACCTGGCCAGCCATTGGATCGCGACGATCACCACGCCAGGCCATAGCCGGAGTGGTTTCCGGGAAACAGATTCTTCAGGCGGCGCGATGGTCATGGTCTGACCATACGCTAACCACGACGCGTTTGTTCCCGGATTTCTTTGGGGAGAGAATCAGTTGGCGATGGAGCGGCGTACGGCATTAAAAAGCGCCACCTGCTGCACATCGCGGGTGATGCTTGGAGAACCATCAAGAAGTTGGTAGCGGTAGTAGCCGAACTGCGCGTGATTGGCGCCGGGGATTTCAATCCAAGTAGTTGCCGGCGGCAGCAGTCTGGCGTTAGCGCGGATGGCGGCGGGACTGGCGATGCCATCGTTGCCGCCGGAGATCTTAGTCACTTTCAGCGGGACGGCGGAAAGGTCGAAGTCGCGCGGATGCGTGGTTCCGATGAGTACAAGGCCGGCTACATCGGATGCCGATTCACGGGCAAAACGCGTAGCAAGCATGGCGCCGCGGGAGTGGCCGGCCAGGAACCAGCGGGTGTCGCGATTGGCGTTGACGGTCGCGGTGATTTGGGCAAAAATGGTGGAGATTTGTGAGGCGGTACAGGCACAGCGCAGGGGTAGACGAATGAGGTGGGCGGGATGGCTGGCGGACGCGAGGCTTTTGAGGAGCGCGGTGTAGGCGACGGGGTCGACCATGCCGCCGGGAAGAAAGACGATGCCGGTGGCGCGTTTGCGAATAAGGGGTTGGAAGTGGATGGCGGTTTCATCGTCCGTCACTTTGACGGCGGCGTTCGTCAGAAGCGTATCTTCTGGAACGCCTTGAGTTTGATAGCCCCAGATCATCCAGATGGTAAAGGACACGCCGAAGAGAGGGAAAAGCACTCGAAGGCAGTTACGCAGCCGCACCTGTTCAGGCTAACTGGTATTGGCGGCGATCGGGTAACAGGCGGCGGAAGGCGGCCGCGGGCGGTTCCGATTGGAGGGCGCAGCGCCGGCCGTGGGAAAGGCCGTCGACGTTGATGCGAGCGCCGCTAACGGAAACGCGGTAGGCCATATCGGCGCCGGTCTCGCGGGCCAGGGAGTCCAGGGGCCAATCGCTATTGGCAACCATGCGAATGCCTCCTTCGCGTGCAATTAGAACGGTCCAGGCGGATTCACCGCAACCAGCCTGGACCGCGGACTGGCCCCCCTCGAAGATCCGCGCCGCATTATCGAGGAACTGGTCCATGTAAAGCTCTTCGGCGATTAGGCGGCTTTCTTGAGACGTATAATGCAATCATGGTGCGCCCCCTGATTTTGCTCGCCGTTTGCGTTCTACCGGCACAAGTGAAGCGGCCGCCGGGGCATTTTGAGAACGACCGGGTGATGGTGGAGTCGGTGATTTACGCCGATCGCGAGAGCGTGAAGCGCATGATTGGTCACGATTTCGATGGGTCGGTGGCGGTGTTGGAAATTACGGTAACGCCGCGCGGTGGCGAGGCGCTGGACGTGGAACGCGAGGACTGGACGCTGTTTTCGAACAAAGACGCGCAGAAAGCGCCGGCTTTCCATCCCAGCCAGTTGGCGGGGCAGGGCGCGATTGTCGTTAAGGAACAGCGCGGCGGAGGCGGCCTGATGGCTGGCAACAACCCGAACGCGCCGGTGATTGGCGGGGTTCCGGGTACGGGCGGACGGCCGCGGTCAATGGGAAATGGGGGCGGCGGGATTGGTAACTCCGGGTCCCAGGCGGTCGATATGACGATTGAAGCCAAAAATGACGCCGTGGCGAATCCGATTCTGGCGGAGTTGAAGACCAAAGAATTGAAGTATGGCAAGACCATGACGCCGGTGAAGGGACTGTTGTACTTTTCGCTCGATGGGAAACATAAGCTGAAGGATCTGGAAGTCTGGTACCGCGGCCCGGCGGGGAAGTTCGTAATATCCTATAAGCCTTGATGCACATTCACGAACTGGATACGCCGGCCCTGGTGGTCGATCTGGATGTTATGGAGCGTAATCTGAGCCGGATGGCCGATTACACGAAGAAGCATTCCTTGCGGCTGCGGCCGCATACGAAGACACACAAAAGCCCGCTGCTGGGCGCGCGGCAATTGGCGCATGGCGCGGCGGGGCTGACTGTGGCCAAGGTTTCCGAGGCCGAAGTAATGCTAGCCGCGGGCGTTGAGGATCTGTTGATCGCCTTCCCGATATTCGGTGCGGAGAAGATGCGGCGGCTGGTGGAGGTGGCGAAGAAGACGCGCGTGACCGTAGCGGTGGATAGCGTCGAAGTGGCGCGGCCGATCGCGGAAGCGGCAACGGCGGCCGGCGTTACCATTGGCGTATTGGCGGAAGTGGATGCCGGGTTACACCGCGTGGGCGTTCAGCCGGAGTTGTTTGCGGGGTTGTTGCAAGAGTTGGCCCTGTTAAAGGGAATCGAACTGCGCGGCATGGCGTTTTATCCGGGTCACATAAAGAACCAGGATGCGACGCTTTTGGCCGCGTTGTCGTCGTTAATTCAGGGACTGGTGGACGAGGCGGCGGCGGCGGGGTTTGCGTTGCCCATAGTGTCGGGCGGGACGACGCCGACAATGTGGCATTCCCACGAAGTGGCGGGGATGAATGAAATCCGGCCTGGCACCTATATCTTCAATGACCGGAACGTAGTGATTTCCGGAGCCTGCACGATGGAAGATTGCGCGGCGACGATCATTGCGACGGTGGTGTCGACCAGCGTACCCGGACAGTTTGTGATCGACGGCGGATCGAAGACGTTTTCCTCCGATCGAGCGGCGATGGACGGGTTCGGCCTTTTTCTCGACGCGCCGGAAGCGCTTTTTGAAAAGATGAATGAGGAGCATGGGTACGTGAAACATGCGGGGCACAAACGGAAGGTGGGCGAGCGGGTGCGCGTGTTGCCGAACCACATTTGCGTGGCCGTGAATCTGCACGAGAAAGTTTACGGAGTTCGCGGGGACCAGGTGGTCGAGACCTGGACCGTGGACGGCCGCGGGAAATTGCAATAGAAGGCGCCCGGCCGGCGATGACGAAGATCGTTGCCAGGCAAAATATTCTGGAAGAAAACGCCAAGATGCCGCGTTTGAATGAATGAGACAACGAACATGGCATCTATCGGGCTAGCATTAACAGCGGGACCCAACGTTTTGCCGCTGCCGCCGACTTTCCAGGACCTCTACGAACGACACGCCGACGCTGTCTACCGGACAGCCCTCCGCGTCACCGGCAACGACGCCGATGCCGAGGACGCCATGCAAACCGTCTTCCTCCGTATGATGAATCACTCCGGGACGGAGCTTTCCCATTCGGCGGAACACTACTTGCGGCGCGCCGCGACTAACGCCGCCATCGACATCCTCCGCAAAAAACATACGCAGCGCGAGACTCCGCTCGACCTGAGTCCTGAACGGACCTCGCCCGCCAAAGACGTTCTCCTTAAGGAATCTCTCCGGCGGTCGCTCGCAAAGCTCGACCCTGAAGACGCCCAGCTCTTCACCCTGCGCAATCTCGATGGGTTCTCCTACGATGAACTCGCCGCCATGTTCGGAATTGAACGGGGCACGGTCGCCAGCCGGCTCCACCGGATTCGCCAGGATTTGCTGGTCTCGATTAACCGCTGAAGGAAAGGAACTCACCGCCATGAATGAAAACGAACTTGATCGACTATTGACGGACATGGGCCAGGAAGAACCGGACCCGGCCACCCTCGCCGCCGTGCGCGAGCGCGTCTGGAACAACCTTTCCGCCAGCCCCCTTTGCTTGCAAATGAGGGGTCAATTCGCCGATTACCGCGGCGGCGCCCTCCCGGAAAATCAGCGCCTCCTGCTCGAAGACCACCTCACCCGCTGCGCCGCCTGCCGCCGTTCGTTCAACTCGGCGCCCGTCGTCGCCATGCCGGCCAAACGCGCGCCCATTCGCCGCTCATCCATTCCCCGGTGGGCGATCGCCGCCGGCATCGCCGCGGCCGCTTTATTCCTGGGCCGCAATGCGCTCGATCAAGCCCTGGCCCCCGCAGGGCCGCGCGCCACTGTCCAGTCGACGGAAGGCATGCTCTATTCCCTGAACGCCGCCTCCCTCCCCAATGGCGCCGAGATCGCCGACGGCGCCGTCGTCCGCACCGCCGCCGGCGCCCGCGCCCATTTGCGCCTCGCCGACGGCTCCCTTATCGAAGTCAATGAACGCACGGAATTTTCGCTGAAAGCCGCCTGGAGCGGCTCGACCATTCTTCTCGAACGCGGTGACATCATCGTCCGCGCCGCCAAGCAGCGCAACGGCTATTTGAAGGTTATTACCCGCGATTCTGAAGCGGCCGTCAAAGGCACCATCTTTACGGTTTCCGCCGGCACCGCCGGTTCGCTCGTTGGCGTCGTTGAAGGTTCCGTCGCTGTTACCCAGACAGGAACTGAAAGGATATTGAAGCCCGGCGAACAGGCCGCCACCAGCCAGGCCTTGAGTAAGGTTTCCGTCCGGGAAGCCGTGGCCTGGAGCGCCGAGAAAGAGAAGCACTTCGCGCTCCTCACCGAGCTGGCCGCCATAGAAAAGCAGATCCCTCCGCAAACGGCGCGCACCACCTCCCGGCTCATTTCTCTCCTCCCGCCGGATGTGCAAATATATGCGGCTATCCCGAATCTTGGCCCAGCCATGAATCAGGCCGTCAGCCTCATCGAACAGCGCTCCGGCGACAACGCGGTTCTCCGTGAATGGTGGGCCTCCCGGAGCGCCGGCGATATGAAGCAGCTTATCGACAAAGTGCGCGTTCTCTCGCCCATGTTTGGCGAAGAGTTGGTCTTCCTGTTCGTTAAGCCCGAGTTCCCGCTCTTGCTCGCCGAAGTAAAGGCTGGCCAGGAAGCGGCGCTGATCGCCGAACTCGCGAAATTGCTCCCCGCCCCGGCCGCCTATCGGATCGTCAATCGAGTCCTGTTAGTCTCCGATTCCACCGCCCATCTAAACACGCTGGCCGCCCAGTTGGGCCAAGGCGCCGGGTCGCCCTTCGGACTCGAATTGACCAAGCGCTACGCCCGCGGCGTCGCCTGGATTTTTGGCGCCGATTTGACCGCCATGCCGGTCGCCGAAGCCCCCAATGTCATTGGCGCCGACAAGGTCCGCTTCGTATTCGCCGAACAGCGCACCGTTCAGGGTATGGAAGAAAATGAGGCCACCGTCCTGTTCTCAGGGCCTCGTACCGGCGTCGCCTCATGGCTCGCCGCCCCCGGCTCATCCGGCTCCGCCGAATATGCCTCCGCCGACGCCATCGCCGTCTTCTCCGCGGCTACTCGCAATCCCCGCCAAATCATGGAAGAGCTAGCCAGTCTGCTTCCCAGCTTCGCCGATCATTTGCGGGAAATGCAGGCCAAGACCGGGGTCAACCCCATCAATGACATCGCCGCCGCGCTCGGCACCGATTTCACTCTCTCGCTCGAAACCGCTTCGGTCCCGATTCCTGGCTTTATCGCCGCCATCGAGGTTTACCAGCCCGCTACGTTGAACGCGACCATCGCCCGGCTCGTCGAAGCCTACAATCGGCAGGCCGCGACTGAACGGAAGCTCGTCCTTAAAGAGGAATCTGTCGATGGGCGCGCGTGGCGCTCGCTCACCCTGTCGGGCTTCGGCTTGCAGTGGACCTTCGACCGCGGTTACTGGATCGTGTCCATGGATCGCGCCGTCGCCGTCCGGGCGTTGGCTACTCGCGCCGGTGGCTTCCCGCTCGTTCGCTCCGCCCAGTTCAAGGCGCAAATGCCCACCCTCGCCGGCGTCCAGACCTCCGGCTTCGCCTGGTTCAACCTCGGCCCGGCCGCGGACATTATTTCGTCTCTCGCGCCGTCCCCGCAGTTCAAGAAGTTTCTCGCCATTCGCGAACCATCTTTGATTACTTTCAATGGGGAAACGGAACGAATCCAGGTCGCTTCTCGTACTCGCTTAACGAGCCTCATGCTAGATACTATGGTGAACTTTGGCGCTGAACACAGGAAGCGGGGGAAATGAGTCCGGTCATTGAAGTCGATTCCCTGCGAGTAAAACTGGGGCGGCGGGAGATTCTACAAGGAATCTCCTGCCGCCTCGGCATTTCGGGAGCCGGAAAAGCCATTGGCCTGTTAGGCCCCAATGGCGCCGGAAAATCGACGCTCATCCAGGCGCTGCTCGGCTTCCATAAGCCTTCCGCCGGCCGCGCCCGCATCCTCGGTTTTGACTGCCATTCGCAAGCGCGCGAAGTGAAGGCCCGTATCGGCTACATGCCGGAGAACGATTCCTTTATCGGCGACATGACCGCCGTCGCCTTCCTCCGCCTGATGGCCGAAATTTCCGGGCTGCCCAAAGCCGCGGCGCTCGAAAAAGCGCATGAGGTGCTGTTTCATGTGGGGCTCGGCGAATCGCGCTATCGCCAGATCGGCACTTATTCCCTCGGTATGAAGCAGATGGCCAAGCTCGCACAGGCTATTGTTCATGGACCGGAACTGGTCATCCTCGACGAGCCGACAAACGGGCTGGACCCGGCCGCCCGCCAGCGGATGCTGCAACTGATTAAGGAGATGAAGGAGCAGCACGGAATGAACGTCCTGCTGTGCTCCCATCTTTTAACCGATGTCGAACTGGTGTGCGACGAGGTGGTGATCTTAAAGGACGGGAAAATCGTACACCAATCCGACCTCGAAGCCGAACGAAAATCGAACCGCCGTTTCGTCCAGCTCGATGTGAACGGCGACGACCGCAACCTGGCGGCGGCGCTGCGCGAAGTGGGCGCGGAGGGCATTTCGGAAGCGCCAGGCCAATGGCGTATCGTCTTGCCGGCCGATGTTGAAATCGGGTCGCTATGGCGTCTCGCCGCGCGCGAGCGCCTTCAGATTCGCAAGCTCACTCACCGCAAAGACACCTTGGAAGAGATCTTCCTGAAAGCCGTCGGCCACATCCGGCAGACACCCGGCGCGACGCCGGCGGAGGTACCCGCACATGGCCGTCTATAGACGCGGTTATCAACGTTACAACGAAGGGCTCACCAGCCACGCGGCGCGCCTGATGGTCATGCCCCGGTTTACCTGGGAACGCATGCTCAGTCAAAAGTTCGTGCTGATTCTACTTGTCGTCTCGATGTTCTGGCCGCTCCTCTGCGCGGGGTTTGTCTACCTCGCCAATCACTCCGAACTCTGGCAGGGCTTCGACGGGGGCTTCAAGAAGTTTCTGGCGATCAACGGCAATTTCTTCTCGATTTTCATGAAGGCGCAGTCCGTCTACGCGCTGATCCTCGCCTCTGTGGCCGGACCGGGACTGATCGCGCCGGACCTCGCAAACAATGCTCTGCCGCTTTACTTCTCGCGGCCATTGACTCGCGGCGACTATATTCTGTCCCGGATGATCGTGCTGCTCGGACTCCTGTCGATGGTGACCATCGTGCCCGGACTGCTCCTCTTTGGCATGCAGGCCGGCATGGCGGGCGGCGATTGGTTCTGGCAAAACTGGTATCTGGGAGCGGCAATCCTCGCCGGGTTCGCGCTCTACATCGTGACCGTCAGCCTGGTCGCCTTGACCAGTTCGGCCTATGTGAAGTGGCGCGTCGTCGCCGGAGCAATGGTGCTCGCCTTCTTCTTCCTTCTCGCCGGAGCGGCGGAGATGGTGAACGAGGTCTTCCGCGTGGAGTGGGCGTCGGTCTTCAACATCGGGTACGCTATGAACACCGTCTGGGCGGGCATGCTCGACCTGGAGATACCGGACGAAAAGCCGGGAGTCTGGGAGTGCGCCATCTTCATCGGCGCGTTGGCGGCCGCGCTCCTCGCGCTCCTGGCGCGCAAACTGCGCGCCGTGGAGGTGGTGAAGTGAGCGCCACGGAAATCGTCTTCGACAACGTCTCCAAGTTCTACGGCGACGTACTCGGCGTAAACCGCGTGGACCTCCATATCCCGCCCGGCATCACCAGCCTGGTGGGGCCGAACGGATCCGGCAAGACCACGCTCATGAACCTCATGACCGGCCTGGTCCATCCCAATTCCGGCGTCATCCAGGTGCGCGGATTGTCGCCGTTCGCGCCCGAAAAGCTCATGAAGATCATGGGCTACGCCACGCAGTACGACTCGGGGCCGCGCGGCGCCACTGGCTTTGACTTTGTATCCACGGGTCTGCTGCTTCATGGGTTCACTAAGGCCGATGCCCAGCGCCGCGCCTGGCAGACCATTGAGCGGGTGGGGCTGACGAGCGCCGCCAAGCGAAAAGTCGCGGGCTATTCCAAAGGCATGCGCCAGCGCATCCGCCTCGCGCAGGCAATCGCGCATGACCCGGAAGTCCTAATTCTCGATGAGCCGCTGAACGGCCTGGACCCATTGGTTAGGGCGGAAACCATTGCGCTGTTTCGCGACTACGGCGCCAGCGGCCGGCACGTCGTCCTTTCCAGCCACGTCCTCCAGGAGGTGGACGTCTTCTCCGATCAGGTCATCCTGATTGCCAACGGGATGATCGTCGCCGAAGGGCAAATCAAAAGCGTCCGCGATGAGATCCACGAGCACCCCAGCCAGTTCCTGCTGCACTGCAAAGACGCGTCGCGAGTGGCGTCGCTGCTGTTCGCCGAAGCGCATATTTCAGAGATCAAGCTCGCTCCCGAAGGCCAGGGTCTGCTGGTGCTGACGAGGAACCGCGAGGCCTTCTGGGCGGCGCTGGAACGAATCGCGCTCAGCGGCATCGATATCGACGGCGTGATCCCAACCGACGAAAACGTCGACGCCTTGTATGAGTACCTGATAGGAGGCGGACGATGAATCCGGGACAACAGATTTGGACCATCGCGCGGCTGGAACTGGGGCGCGTGTTCTTCTCGCGGCGCTCGTTTTGGGTCTATTTACTGGCAATATTCCCGTCGGTCATTTTCATTGGCCACGCCGTTGACGCGAGCTTTAAAGCCAGGCGGTGGGGCAGTGACCGGAAAGTGTCGGCGGAGGCGCTGAACCGCGTACAGTCCGGCATGACCGACGAACAGGTTCTGCAACTGGCGGGCAAACCCGTGACCGATACAACCCGGAAACGGCGCCCGCGCCGCGACGACGATCCGGCGGCGGAGAAGCAGCCGGACGTGCGGCGCTACATGATGTACTTCGACGGGAAACGCCGCGTGGATCTGCGGTTCGAAGACGGATTACTGGTCTCCCGCAATATGCGCGACCTGCTGAACTTCGAAGAGGACCGGAAGGTCTACGCGGGCATGTTCCAGTTCTTCTATTTGCGGCTCGGTATCTTTTTTGGCTGCCTGGGAATATTCATCAATTTGTTCCGCGGCGAGATGCTGGACCGCTCGCTCCACTTCTGGTTCCTGGCGCCGGTGAAGCGCGAAGTCCTCCTGCTTGGTAAGTATTTGGCCGGACTGATCGCCGCCGCCTTAATCTTCGGGACCGGCGCCTTATTTAGTTTCCTGGCGATGGTGCTGCCGCAGGACGGCGCCGAGGTGCAGACGTTCTGGCAGACCATTGGGCCTGAGCAAGCCTTTTGGTATGTCGCGGCCGCCATGCTGGGCTGCGTGGGCTATGGGAGCATCTTCCTGGCCGCCGGTCTTCTGCTACGAAACCCGATCATCCCGGCTATTGTGATGCTTGTCTGGGAATCAATTAATGGCTTCCTCCCCGACGTGATGCAGAAGTTGAGCGTGTTGCACTACCTGCAGTCGCTGTGCCCGGCGCCGCCGCCGCTGCCGAACGACATGCCGGCGATTATGAAAATGCTCCTGGCTCCGGCCGCGCCGTCATCGGTGCCATTGGCCGTGCTGGGACTGCTGGCGCTGACCGTGTTGGTGCTCTTTGCCGCAATGCAGGCTGTGCGCCGCCTGGAAATCAACTATGGGACCGAATAATCATTTTGATATATTCAAGGTCCGATGAATCGCCGCCAATTCTTAAGACAGACCGCTCTGACGGCGACCCTTGCCACAGGGGCGAATGGCGCCCCGGCAAACCGGGCGCGCGAATGGAACCACTACGGCGGTGACGCCGGGGCGTCGCGCTACTCGGCCTGCGACCAGATCAAGCCCGGCAATGTGGCCAAGCTCAAAGTGGCCTGGGTTCACAAGACGGGCGACGCCAGCGTGCGGCCCGCCACGCAGATCGAGTGTACGCCGATCGTCGTCGATGGCGTGATGTATCTGACCACCGCGCGGAACAAAGTCCAGGCCGTCGAGGCGGACTCCGGAAAGCTGTTGTGGACCTTCGATGCGGGCGAATCCGCCGAAGCCGCGGCGGGCGCGCCCTCGCGCCGCGCGCCGGGAATCAGCCGGGCGGTTTGTTACTGGGAAGAGGGTGGCGACAAGCGCATTTTTCAGGCCTATCGGGACCAGTTGTGGGCGATCGACGCGAAGACCGGCAAACCGGTCACTACTTTCGGCAAGGCCGGCATGATCGATATGAAGGAGGACTTCGACCACGACATGTCGAAGCTGACTTTCAAACAGAGCAGCCCGGTGGTGGTCTACAAGGATGTTGTGATCACCGGCGGCGGCGGCGGCGAAGGGCCATATCCCGAAGCGCCCGGCCACATTCGCGGATTCGATGCCAAGACGGGCAAGCGGCGCTGGATCTTCCATACGATTCCCAAGCCGGGCGAGTTTGGACACGAAACCTGGTCCGGCGACTCGTGGAAATACACGGGCGGGACGAATAACTGGGCGGGGATGTCTGTCGACGAAAAGCGCGGCGTGGTGTACGCGGGTATCGGCTCGCCGAGTTTCGACTATTGGGCCGGGAACCGTCTGGGCGATAACCTGTACGGGAACTGCGTGGTGGCGCTCGACGCGCTGACCGGCAAAAAAAAGTGGCATTACCAGATCGTCCGTCACGACATTTGGGACTACGACATGCCGGCGCAACCGGCGCTGATCACGATGAAGATGGGCGGGAAGACGATCGACGCGCTGGTCCAGCCCACCAAACAGGCGTACATGTTCTTCCTGGACCGGGAGACCGGCAAGCCGATCTATGGAGTGGAAGAGCGGCCGATTCCGGCGTCGAAGATGCCGGGGGAAGTTCTGTCGAAAACGCAGCCACATCCGTTGAAACCGCCAGCCATTTCGCGGCAGGGGTTCAAGGCTGAATGGATCACCGATATCAGTCCAGAGGCCCATGCCCATGTGAAAGCGCAGGTGGACCAACTCGGATATGGGGAACTGTTTCATCCGGCGCCGATGGAAGGCGGCATCATCCATCCGGGATTCCGGGGCGGCGCTTTGTGGGGCGGGTGTTCTTTCGATCCCAAGCGGAACCGGGTCTTCGTGAACTCCGATGAAACCACGAACGTAATCGCCTTCAAGGACGCCGAGCCCGGAATGAACGTGAAGTACGGATTGAGGAAACGGATCGAACTGCTCGATCAGGAGGGGTATCCGGGCATCAAGCCGCCATGGGGTTACATGACCGCGATCGACGCCGATAAGGGCGAGTTCAAATGGCGGGTCGTGAACGGCGAGTTTCCGGAGTTGAAGAAGCGGGGCATCAAAAAAACGGGAACGCCATCGCATGGCGGCAGCATCTGTACAGCGGGAGGCCTGGTTTTTATGGCCGGCACTTTCGACAAGATGATTCGGGCGTTTGACTCCGATACGGGGAAGGTTTTGTGGGAGCACGAGTTACCCGCGGGCGGCTTTGCGACGCCCATGACGTACGAGGCCAACGGAGAACAGTATGTAGTTATCGCGGCCGCTGGCGGCAAGGCCGGGTCAAAGGCGAATGATGAGTTTATTGCGTTTTCGCTGTAGTTTTCTACTGTTGACGGCGTTGGCGCTGGCGGCGCAGCCGACGGATTACAAAGCAAAGGAAGAGAAAATCCCGGGCGATCCGGTTACGCAGCCGATTGCCTACAGCCACAAGACGCACGTGGCTTTGGGGCTGAAGTGTACCAACTGCCACACAATGCCCGGAGAGGGGTTTGCGGCCACTTATCCGAAAGAGTCGATGTGCATGGGGTGCCATTCGGCGATCAAAAAAGAGAGCCCGGAGATTCAGAAGTTGGCGGCGTTTGCGTCCCGGAAGGAACCCGTTCCGTGGGCTCGGGTCTACCGCGTCCCGGACATTGTCTGGTTCAATCATGCGGTGCATGCGAAGAAAAGCGAGTGCTCGGCTTGCCACGGCGATGTAGCGCAACGGACGGTGTTGTTCCAGGAAAAATCGATTTCGATGGCGACTTGTATGGCGTGCCATGCGGCGACCGGTGCGCCGAATGGGTGTGACGTTTGCCACGCCAGCCAGTAAACCCTGCTAGAACTCGATGCTGTTTTTCTTGGTTTCAAGGGTCGAGGCGTTGAGGCCGGGAACCTTTTGCAGGTCATCCAGTGACTTATACGGGCCATTGGCTTCGCGATGATTGACGATGGCTTTTGCTTGCTCGGGCTTGAGGGTCAGGGCGTCGGCGATGGCTTCGGCGGCGGCTTGATTAACGTTGACCTTGATAGGAGAAAGTTGGGCGACGAGATAGTCCGAGATTTCGGCCCATTCCTCTTCTTCGCCTTTGGCGCCGCGGCGGATCATGTCCTCAATCACGGCGTTCCAGCCATCGCGGGTTTCGCGGCGGCGGACGAAGTTGCCGAAGCCGTGGCAGGCGCCGCAAAGGCGTTCGGTGGTCGCGCGGCCGGCGCCCTCGGGAAGTTGCTTGGTGTTGTCGGCGGCGAAGAGCGTGGCGGCAAGGACCAGTGGGACGAGAAATCGCATGCGGGTTTCCCTTCATTGTCGCTCAGGCGATAATAGGAGTGACTCATGAGATTGCCGGTCATAGTTGCCGCTCTGCTGCTGTGGGCTTGCGGGAAAACGGCGAGCGAGCGGCCGATTGGGAAAACGATTGAGATCGTGGCGCCGTTGGGCCTACCCGCATTAGTTGTTCCGGAGGACAACCCGGTGACGGCCGAAACGGTGGCGCTGGGGAAGAAGCTGTTCTTCGATCCGCGGTTGTCCGGGGATAATACGGTTTCCTGCGCGTCATGCCACAGTCCAGAACATGGCTTTGGAGATGGGCGGAAGACGGCTTTGGGCATGAGGAAGCAGGCGGGGAACCGGAATGCGCCGACGGTGTTGAACTCAGCTTACAGCCAGCGGCAGTTTTGGGATGGGCGGGCTGCTTCTTTGGAGGAACAAGCGGCGGGGCCGATAGCGAATCCGATTGAGATGAGCTTGCCGCACGGCGATTGCGTGGATAAGTTGAAGAGGGACCCTGAGTATCGGGAGTTGTTTGCGAAGGCGTTTGGAGAAGGCGATTTCGGGATGGTCCATGTGCAGCGGGCGATTGCGGCCTTTGAGCGGACGATAATCAGCGGCAACTCGCCATTTGACCGGTATTTTTATGGGGGTGACAAGGCGGCGCTTTCGGCGGCGCAGGTGAGGGGAATGGCGGTTTTCATGGACCGGGCGAAGGGCAACTGCGCGGCGTGCCATCTGGTGGGGCCAAAGTCCGCGTTGTTTTCAGACGGGCTGTTTCACAATATTGGCGCGGGGTTGAACGCGGAGGGGGAGTTGACGGATTTGGGCCGATTCGAACACACGAAGAAAGAAGCCGAGAAGGGCGCGTTCAAGACGCCGACGCTGCGGAACGTAGCGCAGAGCGGGCCGTATATGCATGACGGCCGATTGAAGACGTTGCGGGAAGTGGTTGATTTTTATGTGGGCGGCGGAAGTTCGAATCCGCATCTGGACAAACAGATCAAACCGTTGGCGTTGACGGGTTTGGAGCGGGAGGATCTGGTGGCGTTTTTAGAGTCGTTGACGGGGGAGTTGGGGCGGGTGCCGTAGTGTAGAATCGAGGCATGAGCACCACAGTTCTCATGCCGGTGGAAGAATACCTTCTCTTGTCGGACAAGCCGACGTGTGAATACCGTGATGGAGTGTTGTATCCAAAAGCAATGCCAACCAAACCCCACGCTGCCGTTCAATTCATGCTAGTGTTCTTGCTCCGTAAGCTGGGGCTAGAGGCATTATCTGAATTGACCGTTCACATGTCGCCCACCAAGTACCTGGTGCCGGACGTAGTCGCATCCCCGATCCTTCAGGATCCCTATCCCACCGAACCTGTGCTGCTCTGTTGTGAAATCCTATCTCCCGGCGACGGGCTGGGAACAATGTTGGCGAAGTGCGAAGAGTATCATGCCTGGGGCGTCCCGTTTTGCTGGGTTATCGACCCGATAAAGCGGACCGCTTGGGAATACCATGCCGGCGCCGAGCCGGTGCGAGTGGTTGAAGCGCTCCAGGCGGGGGAACATGCCATCAGCTTGGATGAACTGTTCGCGAGAATCAAGCCATGACTTCCAAGACCCTTGTTACGGTCGAAGAGTACCTGCGTTTGTCGGTGAAGCCCAACTGCGAATACCGGGATGGTATTCTGTACCCCAAAGCGCTGGCAACTACCGCTCACGGTGTGCTTCTATTTACGGTCGCGCTGATGCTCAGTCATCTCGGCCTCCAAGCGGCTCCGGAAGTGACTGTGAGGTTGTCCCCTACGAAATATCTGGTGCCGGATGTTATCGCCGCCCCGGCCCTTCAGAATCCCTACCCCACCGAACCGGTCCTGTTGTGTTGTGAAATCCTATCTCCGGAAGACCGGCTCGGCCCAATGTTAGCCAAGTGCGAGGAGTATCACGCCTGGGGTGTCCCGTTCTGCTGGGTGATCGACCCAGCAAAGCGGACCGCATGGGAATATCACGCCGGCGCAGAGCCGGTGCGAATGACTGAATCCCTGCACGCGGGAGAACACGCGATTAGCGTGGATGAGCTGTTCTCGGCGATCAACTCCAAGGTCTAGTGTTTTATCTGATCCCACTGCTATTGCTGCTTTCCGCATGCGCGGCCGGGACAAAGCCAGAGGCCGCCTACTTCCAGGCCGATCCGGCGACGGCGGGGACGATCCGCGGGACGATTCGATTTACGGGGAAGCGGCCGGCGGTGAAAGTGATTTCGCTGGACGCCGACCCGCAGTGCGCGAAGCTGCACGCGGGCGGGAAGATAACCGAAGTGGGGGGCGTGGGGAACGCGTTCGTGTACTTGAAAACGGGGCTCGAGGGGAAGAAGTTCGCAACGCCAGTGGAGCCGGTGGTGATCGACCAGAAGGGCTGCTGGTTCGCGCCGCGCGTTATCGGTATGCAGACGGGGCAACCGTTGCGGGTCACCAATTCCGATCCCGTGACGCACAACATACACCCGCAACCGCTAAAGAACCGGGACTGGAACCAGAGCCAGGCGCCAGAGGATCCGCCGCTATCGCGCAAGTTCGCGGCGCCGGAGATCATGATTCCGGTAAAGTGTAACGTGCATAACTGGATGCGTGCGTGGATTGGCGTGCTGGATCATCCGTACTTCGCGGTGACCGGCGCGGATGGTTCATTCGAGCTTCGGAATGTGCCGCCGGGATCGTATACAGTGGCGGTGTGGCAGGAGGCGCTGGGTACGCAGGAAAAGACGGCGGCCCCCGGTTCCGAATTGACTTTTACTTTCAGAGGGAATTGAAGATGCGAATTGCGATTCTGGCGGTTTTATTGGTCGTTTTGGCGGGTTGCGCGAAGCAGGCGGAGAAACCTGCCGGGTACCGGATCTATGTGACCAATGAGCGGTCAGGGGATTTGAGCATTATCGACTCGACGACGCACGAGGTGGTTTCCACCGTGCCATTGGGGAAGCGCCCGCGGGGGATCCACGCGAGTCCGGACGGGAAGCTGATTTATGTGGCGCTGAGCGGGTCGCCGATTGCGGGGCCGGGCGTCGATGAAAGCACGCTACCGCCCGCGGATAAAAGCGCCGACGGGATTGGCGTATTTGACGTGGCGCAAGGGAAATTAGTGAAGATGTTGAAGAGCGGGAGCGACCCGGAGGAGTTTGCCATCAGCCAGGACGGGAAGCTTTTGTACGTCTCCAATGAGGACACGGCGGGGGTTTCAATTCTCGACTTGGAGACGGAGCAGATTGTCGCGACCTTGCCAACGGGGGAAGAACCGGAAGGCGTGGAAATGAGCCCCGATGGGAAGTTCGTGTACTCAACGTCAGAAGACGCGGGTATGATCTACAAGATCGATACGGCGACACGTAAGGTGGTGAACAATTTGAAAGTGGGTCGACGGCCACGCACAGTCGCCTGGATGCCGGATGGAAAGAACGTGTGGGTGAATGCGGAGAATGACGGGACAGTGGTTTACGTGGATACGGTGAAGAATGAGGTGGTGGAGACGATTACGCTGGGCGAGGCGGGTACGGTGAAGCCGATGGCGGTGTTGTTATCGAAGGACGCGTCGAAGCTGTATGTGAGTACGGGACGGGGGAAGAAGCTATTCGTTTTGGACACAGCGACGCGGAAGGTGGAGACGTCCTTTGAGGTGGGGCAGCGGCCATGGGGAATTACGTTGTCGCCGGACGGCAAAACGCTCTATTCGGCGAATGGTCCATCGAACGACTTGTCAGTCGTCGATTTGGCTACGAAGACGGTGACGAAGAAGATTATGTTGATGGGATCGCCTTGGGGCGTGATTGTACTGCCTCGGCTCCAGTAGGGCTTAACCACGCCTTCCCATTAGAAGCCATATAATCAGGACGACGAGCAGGAGACCGCCGATCCCGCCTCCGACTGCGGGACCGCCATAATAATAACCCCCGCCCCCGCCAAAAAGAATCAACAGAACGAGTACAAGCAGAATCAGATTCATAACATATACCTTTCTTCCCTATGATGGGCACGGTTACCCGCGTTACAAATACGCTTGCAAGTTGAGTGCCATCATAAGACATGCCAATTGCTTTTATGTTTTTGGCTTTGCTGACGGGCAGGCTCGCCGCGCAGGAGTTTGCTGTGAGAAGTACCGATGGAAGTTGGTACACCGCCAATTCCATGCGTTCAAGGGTCGAAAAACGGTCGGCCGATCTCGCGACTTTATTTTGGAAGCGCGACGGAGAACCCGGTGAAACTCGCGCACTTCGAGCGACGCCCGATGGCGGCGTGGCGCGGCTTTCAAGCGGCGTCTTTCGATCAACTACGATCTCGTCGTTGACGGCCGGCGGCGAGGTGGTGTTCAATCTGCACTTCATCATGAACTCGCCACGAATGGTAGTGGACGGCGGCGGCGATTTTTTGATTGTGGGGGACTCGCTACGAATGCTCCGCATCAATCGAAGGGGAGAGCTAGTCTCACACCAATCGACGTTGGTGGAGCAGGTCAACTCCTTGGCCGGCATCGAGTTGAGCGCCGGCGGCCAGCTATTTGTGGCAGGCGGCACAGCATCGGCAGGGCTGAACGTCACGCCTAACGCGGCTCAAAAGGAACAGCGAGGCGGGACGTGCTTCACCATGTTTCGTGTTCCTTCCCCATACAGTTGCTCTAGCGGATGGGTGGGACGCTTCGATGCGAAGACCTTTTCGCTCGAAGCGCTGAGCTACCTTGGCGTCGCGGATGAGAACTTCCTGAATGCGTTGGCAATCGACAGCGAAGGTAATCCGGTGATTGCCGGGACGGCAAAGCAGCGAAATCCGGATCGGGAACCGTACCCTCGAACTGAAACCGCGGTCGCCCCATCGACGAAGGAGCGAACGGGCCAAGTAATGACGATCACGAGATTGAACCAGGATCTCGACCAAGTGATCGACTCTACATGGCTGGCTGGATCCGGCGAAGCGACGGCGATCTCATTGGCGATAGACGAACCCGGAAGAATCTTGATCCATGGCAGAGCGACTTCTCCCCATTTCCCGGCGACGACCGGCTGGACCCAGGCCTGCGGTCCGCGACAGGGCGCAAACGCGACGTTCCGGAACTTTGGTTTACGCCTAAGCCGCTCCTTCGATCGCGTGGAAGGGTCCACCCAATTTGGCGATGCGCGTGCGCCCGGGTTGATCGACTTTGAAACTCGCGCCAACTGCGTTTTTAACGGGGGATCCTATGACTTCAACCGTGAAGTCGCGACGGGCCAAATCGTCACCATGATCGGCGGGCCGTTTCGAGAGGAGGACACGCTCACCTTAAACGGAGCTAAAACGCCGATCCTTTATCGCAGCGTGACGCAGATCAACTTCGTGCTTCCACGCGAGGCCGGCACAGGGGACGGCATGGTTCTCGAACTCAGCGGCCAGCCGGCGCGACGCCTGGATGTTAGGGCAACGAAGCCAGTGTGGATTTGGAACATCCTCGAGGATGGAACATTGAGCACCCGCGACAACTTCCAAATTAATGCGCGCAGAGCGGACGGAACGCTCAATTCCGATGGCAACGGTTTTAGACCTGAAGAAGAAGTGCTGGCCTATGCGACGGGCGTCGATTTAGGCAAACCATTGCAACTCTTCAGGAACTTCTACGACAAAGAAATTCCGGACTTCACGGCCAACTATGTACCTGGCACTTTCGACAGCGTTGTCGAGTTTCGCTTCCGGAACCGCGAGCTCAATGGGGGTGTGAATGTCCTGGGAATTGTTAACGACGGAGTTTATTCGGGTTCGAATCCAGGGTTCATTTGGGTGACGCCTTAGGCAGACGAACGGCTTGCGGGCCGGCGGTGTAAGCGATGGTGACCGCGCCTTTGGCGACGGCTATAGTTTTGGATTTCAGGCCGGGAGTTTCAATGGTGCGGGCCTCGTCACGGAGTTTGAGTTTGGCGCCGTCGGGGGCTTGGACCGTGTTGATTTGAACGCTGATTTTGGACCCGCGGCCGACGACCAGGAACTGCTTCTTCTTCTCACGGGAAAAAAACTCGCCGGTGCCTGAGGCGCCTTTGGCGATGACGGTTTCCCCGCCGATTTTGACGTCGGCGGTGACCTTGAATGGCAGCGGCAGGCCGGGTTCGGCGTCGATGGGGATATCGATTAGGAGTTCGAGCGGGACAGGGGTCGAGTCGGGAATGGGGACGAGGAGGGCAACGGGTTCTTTGATGGGGACTGGGGGCGCCGGGACGGCTGGCGTTGCGGTGGGGCTGGGTTTGTTGGTGGGTTCGTTATTGGGGATGGCGGCGACAGGCTGCGGCAGCTCGGATCTCTTATGCGGCAGAACGAACCAAGCGGCGATGGCAAGAAAAACAACGGCGAAGCCGGCGAGCGCGTACTTCCACATTTTGCCGGCGGGAGGTGGTGGCGGCGGCACGAAAGTGGGCCTTACGATGACGGTTTCGGCGAGGGGCGCCGGGGTGTAAAGGGTGCCGGACTCGGAGAGTTGGCGAAGACGGAGAAAGCCGTCGCGGAGTTCGGCCATGGTTTGGAATCGGGCGTCGGGATCCTTGTTCAGGCAGCGATGGATTACGTCGGAGAGAACGGGCGGGACGTCCGGGGTGATTTCCAGGACGCGGCGGGGTTCGTCGCGAAGGACGCTGGAGAGCATGCTGATGCCGTTTTCACCGGTGAAGGCGCGAATGCCGGTGGCCATTTCGTAGAGGACGGCGCCGAAAGAAAAAATGTCGGACCGCGCATCGGCGGGCTTGCCCAGGGCCTGTTCCGGCGACATGTAGCAGAGCGTGCCGACGATAGAGCCTTGCATGGTGAGCGGGGCAAGATTGGTAGCGTCGGGGTCGTCACTAAAACCGGGGGCGAGTTTAGCGAGACCGAAATCGAGGAGCTTGACGAGGTCCCGATCGGTGACCATGATGTTGCCGGGTTTAAGGTCGCGATGGATGATTCCGGCGTTGTGGGCGGCGGCCAGAGCGTCGGCAATTTGAGTGCTGTAGTTGATGACTTGAGGGACGCGGAGCCCGCCGCGAGGAATTATTTCGTTAAGCGTGCGGCCAGCGACCAGTTCCATCACCATAATCTCAGCGCCCTCCTCCGAGATGATGTCGTGGATGGTGATGATATTGGGATGATTGAGGGCGGAGGCGGCCTGGGCTTCCTGCATGAAGCGTTGCCGGCGGTCGGAATCGCCAGTGTGATCGGCCCGGAGGACTTTGAGGGCGACCATGCGGTTGAGCTTGAGATCTTTTGCCTTGTAGACCTCACCCATACCACCGGAACCTAGTTTTTCCAGGGTTTGATACTGGCCGCGGATAGGGGATTGCACCGATTTCAGGGTAGCGCAAACGAGGCGGCTAGGGTAGGTGAAGAGCGTGATGAAGGAAGGCGAGCACGTCAGCGCCTTCCTCAATTAACTTAGACTTTGGCTTCCCTCCGCCGTGTCCGGCATCGGATTCGATGCGCAATAGAATCGGCGCTTTCCTTTCCTGGGCGTACTGCATTTGCGCGGCGTACTTGAAGCTATGCAAAGGCACGACGCGGTCATCGTGATCGGCCGTCATAATGAGAGTTGGCGGATACTGCGCGCCCTTCTATTACCACGTAGCAGCGAAGGTTCAGGTGATAGAAGAACCGATCCAGCTTGAAGTCCTCTCCGCCAACTTCGATCGGCACTTGGCTGCCGACAAAGGCGCAGCCCACGCCCACCTCCAGCAGGAACAAGCGCAAATGCGCGAGCAGGCCCCCTTCCAGATCGCGTCCGTGCGCGGCGCTCGAAAGCGTCAAAAAGGCAAAGTTGTACAGATCCTTCAAGAGTTGCTGTGCAAGATAGGATTCCGGCGACGGCGGAGTAGCTCGAAAGTTGGTTGTCGCCTTGCCCTGCCGACGGCATAGCCCGCTCTCAATCTGCAAGACTAAAACGTTTCGGCTCAAGCCGTTTTGAAGGGCCTGCTCGACATACCAAAGTCGCTCTTCCGAGTTCTTCACGTTGTCAAGGATCCAAACGTTGTGGCCCCATGGCAATTTTGCAACTGCCTGATGCAAAAATGCATCTTCCGGCCAAGCCTCATCTAGCGCCTTCATATAACCAAGTTCCGCGGCGATAGCCGCTGCATTTCCGGAAACTCAGAGCGCGGATCTTTCGCCAGCCGTTGAATCACCTTTGTCCCCCACCCATCTTCCTTCTGCCGGGACAGAATCGCCTTCTCAATGCCTCAGTAAAGCATCACAAGCTCATTGTTCACCGCCACCGCGGCTCGAACCTGCGCTGTCCGAATCTATGTCTTCACCGAAGCCAACAGATCCCGGTAACTTTTCTATCCGGAGATAAGATCAGCCATAAGATTACGCCGTCTTCGCGCCAGCCATCGGCCGGCCGTCCGCCGCCAGCGGCATGCGCGGCGCCGGCGGACCCGCAAAGATTTTAATCACATGGCTTCCCCCGTCATCGGCCAACTGGATCTCTCCTTTCGACCGTTCCCCGCCGTTCACCACCTCAATCCGGTACGCCGTCCGGCCGAAACGGAACGTCAATTCATAACCGGGCCAGTCCGCGGGAATCGCGGGCTCAATGGAGAGGCGTCCGGCCCGCAGCTTGAATCCCAAAACTTCCTCCAGCCAAACCCGGTACATCCAGCCCGCCGAACCGGTGTACCACGTCCACCCTCCTCTCCCAGTCTGGCCCGCCAACGAGTAAACATCTGCCGCCACAACGTATGGCTCGGTTCGATAGACCGCGCAATCCTCCCCCGTGCGGGAATGTTCGATTGGGTTCAGCAATTGCAGCACCTTGACGGCGCGGTCGCCTTCGCCCATGCGCGCGAACGCCATAGCAACCCATAATGCGGCGTGTGTATATTGACCGCCATTTTCACGAACGCCCGGCGGGTACCCCATGATGTAGCCAGGGTGCGGACTGGATTTGTCGAACGGCGGCGTGAAGAGGAGTACCAGCTTCTCTTTCTCACGGATGAGATGTTCTTCCACCGACCGCATCGCCATCGCCGCCCGATCCGTGTCGCCGGCGCCGCTGATCACCGCCCATGATTGCGCTATGGAATCGATGCGGGCTTCCTCATTTTCGTGCGAGCCCAGCGGCGTTCCGTCGTCGAAGAAAGCCCGCAAATACCATTCTCCATCCCATCCGGTCTTCTCTACCGTCGCGCTCAATTTGACCGCCCGTTCGCGGTACCGGGAAACCAACTCCTGTTCGCCGCGCCCGGCGCAGACGACGGCGAACTTTTTCAGGACGTCCACCAGAAACCAAGCCAGCCAGACGCTCTCGCCCTTCCCCTCATCGCCAACGCCGCTCATCCCATCGTTCCAATCGCATGTGCCGATCAAGGGCAGCCCATGCGCTCCGGCGGTGGTCCCTTTCTCAATTGCCAGGCGGCAGTGTTCGAAAACTGTCGCCTGGCCAATCGAGACCGACGGTTGAAAATACGCCTCGCCCTCGTCGTCTTTCAGCCGCGGCCCCTCGATAAAGTTCACCGCGGCGTCCAGAATGCCCGCATCGCCGGTGACAGCCACGTATTGGCACACCGCGTACGGCAACCATAACAGGTCGTCGGAGCATCTGGTGCGAACGCCCGCGCCCGATGGAAGGTGCCACCAGTGCTGCACGTCGCCTTCCTTAAACTGGCGCGACGCGGCGCGCAAGATCAACTCGCGCGAGATCGGCGCGGCGGAGTACACAAGCGCCAGCGCATCCTGCAACTGGTCTCTGAATCCATACGCGCCACTCGATTGATAGAGCGCCGAACGCCCCCAAATCCGGCAGCTCAGCGCTTGATAAAGCAGCCATCGATTCAGCATGAAATCAACCGAGAGGACCGGCGTCTTGACTTGAATCGTCGTCAGCAGATCGTCCCACCACGCCCGTGTCCCCTCCAATGATCGCGTCACATTCCCCAAATCACGGTACTGCCCAATCAAGCGCCGGGCGTGCTCCACATCATCCGCTTGCCCCAGAACATAGAGTACGGTTTTTTCTTCTCCGGGGCCGAGCTCGAATTTCGTTTGCAACGCCGCGCACGGGTCCAGACCGGGACCCGTGTGATTGGAAAGCGACTCCCGCCGCAAAGCTGCTGGCGCTTCCAGGGAGCCATTGCGGCCCATGAAGATCGTGCGATCCCCGGAGTAGGAGGATGGCTCCGGGCTCATAGCCGCGAATGCCACCCGCCCGCCGTAGTCCAAGTGGTAGCGGTTTCGTGACAGTAGCGCTTTCGCACTTTCGTCCCATGAAGACACAATGTGCATCTGCGTCGCCTCCCGATCCGCGCCGAGCACGATATCGGAATAGGCGGTGACAGAAAGGCGACGCCGCTGCGAGGAACGATTTTTTATCCGGAGCCGCTGCACGCGAACCGGATCGGCCTTCTCGGCCTGGACCGGAACAAACACCAACAATGTTTGTTCCAGCGCGTGACTGTTATGTTCGAATTCGGTATAGCCCTGCCCATGCCGCGCCCGATAGGCATCCAGCTCGCGCACGGGCAGCGGTGTCGGTGTCCAAAAAATTCCGCTGTCTTCATCGCGAATGTAGATGGCCTCGGCGGGGGGATCGGAAACCGGATCGTTGTTCCACGGCGTCAATCGGTTTGACTGGCTGTTGCCGTACCAGCAGCAGCCGGAACCCGATTCGCTCACCATGGCTCCGAATACGGGATTCGCCATCACATTGAGCCACGGCAACGGCGTGACGGCATTCGGCCCTAGATAGATGGCGTACTCGCGCCCGTCCGCTGTGAAACCGCCAAAACCGTTGAAATAGGGAAGTTCCAGGAAGGGCAATGGCGCCGAAACATGTTCGGCGCGCCGGTGAATTCGCAATGCCGCCGGCGGCGGCATTCCCTCCGGAGGACTACTCAGTTGCTTCGCCAGCGTTCCGCGGACGCCGCCCAGCGTAACATGCGCCACGGTCAGTATAAGGTTCAGATCGTCCTCGGTCAACTGATCGGCCTTTAGCAGGAAAAGGCCGCCGGGCTGCCGTAAGCCCGTGTGCAATGAATGGGCGTCAACCAGGCGGAGCAACTGCTGTTGCAGCGGCTGCTCATAACTTGCGGGCTCGCGGTTCAGAATCACCAGATCCACTTTGAATCCACGCAGCCACCAGTAGGTATGCGCAACAAGCAGTTCGCGCACCAGGCCGAGACCCTGCGATTCGTCAACCCAAACTACCGCCATCGGCATGTCGCCGGAGATGCCATGGGCCCAAAGTCTCGATTGGGTCAACACGTTTCGCCGCAGCCGTTCCGCGGGCGCCCGCAGCCGGACGTTCGGATAAAGCAGGTGGCTGGCGAGTTCGCCGAAACGCATGGCCGCGTCACTCTCAATTCCCAGGTAGCGATACTCGAGTTGCGCGTGCGACCAGGCGAGTTCAAACGCGCGGCGGCACACATCGGAATCGCGGTATTTGACCACCAGGCGCAGCAGTTCCTCACGCGAAGCCGCGGCCACTGTGACCAGCGTTATCTGCGTCTGCTGCCTGGGTTCCAGCGTGACGCGCCGCCGCATCGTGAATACGGGGTCCAGCACGTAGCCTTCGGTTTGGCTCATCGCCAGCGCGGGTTCGCGCCATGTGCGGCCCCGGCCAAGCGCCCGCGCGCGGTCTGTCTCGTACTCGAACGAGCTATCGCTCTCCGGAGTCTGGATCATCACCTGCGCCACCCATATCGGCGCTTCCTCCTCCGAACGCGACCGGCGCCATGCGAGCAGAGCCTGCAATTCCGGCCGTGCCTCGGTCTGGATAAAGAGCTTGTTGAAAGCCGGATGCGCCCGGTCCGCGCCGTGGGGGGCAAGGCTCAACTCAGCGGTGCTGGTCACCTCCAGCGTCCGCGCCCGCGCCCCCTGGTTGCTTAGCGTGATCCGGCGAAGCTCCACATCGTCTTCCGGCGACACGGTTACTTCCAGATGACTCTCAATACCGAGTTTGCGCCGGCGGAATTCGGCGCGATCGCCGCTGAACGTCGCCGTGTACCGGGGGTCTTTCACGTTGAACGGCGCATGCGTAACCGGCCACAGCGTATCGCTTTCTTCTTCACGAATATAGACGAATGTTCCCCAGTTGTCGCAGGTGGTATCGGCGCGCCAGCGCGTGATGTCGAAGTCGCCCCACCGGCTGTACCCCGCACCCGTATTGGTGATCATCAACGCATAGCGCCCGTTGCCCAGCAGTTGCACGCGGGGAAGCGGAGTGTCTTCGTCGAAAACACGGTACTCGGGTTCGGCCGGCCCCGTAAGCAGCCGCACCGACACTTGTTCCGGCGGCCGGTGAACGAGCATTGACGGCACCGGCGGAATGCGCTCAAATAGCAGCGGCTCCACGGCTTTTACGCGGCGATCGGCATGAAAACGGTCCCGCATGACTCCTCGGTTAAGCACGTTATTCAGCGCCATCAGGCTCATTCCCTGGTGGTGCGCCATATAGGCGTAGACGATGACCCCCTTCCCGCCCCGCCGTTCCTCCTGACGCGAATAGTCGAGCGCCTCATAAAAACCCATCCGGCCGTACATCCCGGCCTTCGTCAGCAATTTCAGGTTCTTGATCGATTCCTCCGGATCCACCAGTAACGCGAGCGCGCTGGCGTAAGGCGCGACCACCAGGTCATCCTCCAGTCCACGTTTCAGGCCGAGCGACGGAACGCCGAAAGCCCGATACTGGTAGATCTTGAAGGAATCGAGCGCGCTGTATGCGGATTCCGATATTCCCCACGGCACGCCTCGGTCCTTTGTGTATTCGATCTGGCGCTTAACCGCCTCGGCGCACGCGTTTTCCAGCAGCGAGTTCCGGAAACTATGGGTGAATAGCAATGGCATCAAATATTCAAACATCGTGCCGCTCCAGGAAAGCAAAACCTGGCCGTCCTCCGACGTGTAGGGCCGTCCCAGCGCCAGCCAATGCTCCGCGGGCACGTCGCCCTTGGCGATCGCCACCAAACTGCCCAACCGGGCTTCGCTCGCCAACAGATCGTAGTGCGCGGTGAGGTTCAGCGGACCGCTAACCTGGTATCCGATCGAGAACAGACGGCGCTGTGGGTCATACACGAAGCGCATATCCATCCCGTCGGCCAGCGTCTCGCACTTGTCTCCGAGAGTCTTCGATCGGGCGAGCAGTTCTTCCGCCGCGCCGCGAGCCTTCTCGTATTCGGTTCCCAGGTCGCGAATCCAGTCCGTGAGTCTCGCCGATAGTCCGGGTTTGATCGCCGGGTAGCGCAAAAATTCATTGATCGGTTCCACCTCGCCGCGGGCCACCGCTCCCCACGAGGGCAGCTCGCGAAGCACCGCGCGCCGTTCCGCAATTGCCTTTTCTCCCAGCGGTAGCAAAAATTCGTCAGGCGGCGCCGCCAGTACGTCAAGCCAGCGCAGGTAATGGTTGGCGTGTTGGATCCAGCTTTCCAGTTGCCGATCCAACCGGTTAATCCAATAGGCGCGCTCCCCGGCGGAGGCGTCGCTCCAACGCAGCGATTCGGCCAGCTTACGAACCGGTTCCCCGGCGAGCCGGAGACACCCCAGAATCTCGATCCCCGCCGACTTGCCTTCAAACAGCCCGCGCAACACATCCATCGGAACGCTCGCACTGTGGTCGGACGGGAAACGCTCCGTAATTACAGCCAATGTATCGGCCAATCCCCGCAGCGTTCGGACGTCCATTTGGGGCGCCGCGTCCAGTTCTTCCGCGGCCTGCCTCAGTAACCAGAGGCACGCGATGAGATTGCCGCTATCCACAGTCGATACATACTTGGGCGGCAGCGGGGCCAGCGTGTGCGTGTTGTACCAGTTAAGGAGGTGGCCCTCACAGGTTTCCAGCTTTGCCAGAGTTTCGATCGTCGCCGTGCAGCGGTCCACCATTGATGCGGGAGTGACATAGCCGAGATCGCGGGCCGAGACCGCCGACATAAGCCACAGCCCAATGTTCGTTGGCGAAGTACGTCCCGCGACCTCAATATTTAAGGCCTCCTGCGAATTATCCGGCGGTAGCCAGTTCTGCTCCGGACCCACCAGATCGTCGAAATAGCGCCAGGTTTCCCGGGCAATTCGCCGCAGGAACTGTTGATCTTCCACTTCGATCTTTTCCGCTTTCCGCAGTCCCCGGCGCTGCGACCTTATCCAGTGCTGAACCGCGGGAGCGGAGACCCATAGCAACAGAAACGGCGACCACGCCGGTTGCCAGAAACCGCCGCGGATTTGGAGCCCCAGGCTGAACACCGCCGATATCGCGTATATCAGAAAAAAATGAGCCCGGTAGGGATCGATGTTCAGCCGCGCCGATTTATCCGATAGTTCCGCCGTCTGCCATTCCAGCAAATGCCGTTTGCTGACCGATAGCCGGTACAGGGAGCGAGTGATCGCATCGACGGAGAGATAGGATTGATGCGGAAGGAATGCCGCCATCACGACTGCTCGATTCAGATCGCTATTAACCTCCCGCCACGCCTGCGTATCGCCGCGCCATCTCGCGATCAAACGGTCCAGAAGCTGAGCGGCAAGCGGCACCAAGAGGACTAACGCCACCAGCGTGCTGGCGGCCATTGGGGCGGAGAGACAGGTCCAACTGAACACCAAAAGCAGCAAAGATACCGCCGGATACAAGCTGCGCCTCAGATTGTCGAGGATCTTCCACCGATTAATCGCGGTCAGGGGATTTGGCGCCCGTTCCGCCGAAAGCGCCCCGGGTACCCGCGGCAGAATCCAAGAAGCGATTTGCCAGTCCCCGCGAATCCAGCGGTGCTGCCGTTTACCGTAGCTCGTATAGTCGTACGGAAACTGCTCGAAGAGTTCGATGTCCGTCGCCAATCCCACGCCCACATAGGCGCCCTCGATCAAGTCATGACTTAGCAACCGTTGCTCCGGGAACCGGTTTCCGAGGATTTCGTGGAAGGCGCGAACATCGTAAATCGCCTTGCCGTGGTAGATGGCGTCGCCGAACAGGTCTTGATAAACATCCGAGACCGCCTGGCAATATGGATCTGTCCCGCGCGCATCGGTAAACAGCCGGGTAAATCGCGTGGCTGTCGCCGATGGCAGCGTAATACTCACGCGCGGTTGAATGATCGTATAGCCGCGGATGCGGTGGCGTCCGTCCTCCGTCAACTCGACCCGGTTTAACGGGTGCGCGATAGTTTCGATTAGCCTTCGCGCGCTGTCGTGGGGAAGCTGCGTATCGGCATCCAGCGTTATCACGTACCTAATGCCGTCCGGGAGCGTCCCGGCACACAAGAGTCCCACATTTTCGCCGCCATTCAGAAAACTGTTGAGTTCCTCCAGCTTCCCGCGCTTCCGTTCCCAGCCGATCCAACGTTGCTCGGTTTCGCACCATGTGCGCGACCGGTGGAAGAGCAGGAAACGGCCGTTCCCGTGGCGGGCGTTCAACTGCTCGATGCTCTTCATGGCCAGCCCCAGCAGCCCGTCGTCCTCCGGCATCTCTCTTTCCGTCGCGTCCGTAAAATCGGACAACAGGGAGAACCAGAGGTTCGCGTCCGGATTGGCGAAGAAGCGAACTTCCAGTTTCTCGATTTCGCCGGCGATCGCGTCGGGGGTTAGCAGCATCATCGGAACGACGACCAGCGTGCGGCACTCGTCCGGAATCTCCTCTTCAAACCACATCTTCGGCAGCACGCGAGGGGGAAGTATCCACGTCAGCAACATCTGCAGCACATAGGTGGCAAGTTCGCTGGCGGGAAACAGCGCGAGTATGCCCAGGAACATAAGCATTCCCGGTGAAATCACGCCCGCGCTGTACGCGGCAAACAGAAAACTCCCCGAAAGCCCGGCGGTGAGCGCGGCGAGACTGCCCAGGTATAGCAGCGTCCGATACCGCAGCACCAAACGCAGCGAGCGTTCGCGCCACAGCAAGCGGCGCCGCAATCGCTTTTCAGTTTCGGGCAGGCCGTCATCCAGCAGATAGTAAGCGACGCAACGTTCGCGGCGCCCTGCCGCAGCCCGTGCCGCCAGGTCCACGGCCAGCCGCGCCACATCCCATTCGGAGCTCTTCGATTCCCGCGCCACCGATTCCACCACCCGGCGGCACCGGTCGCGCGTGGCGAAATCGCTGCGGGCGTGGATGCCCGACGGATCCTCCCGCAGAATGGCCTCCATCCGGCTCACCGCCTCCACGATCTTCGGGTATTGGAGTTCCGACAACTGCCGCAGGCTCCCGATCGCGCCGGAGATCAGCATCAAATCGTTCGCCTCGTCCGCCTGCTCGCCGCGGATAATGTCCACCAGGCGCTGCCCCGTCTTCTCCTGTATCCAACCCTGGATAGGCGCCAGCGTGGACTCCTCCTGATGCAGTTGTTCACTAAGGCGCTCGATGAAATGCGGCGTTAACTTCGTTCCCCGGCGGTCAAGCTCATTGATCGTTTCCGCTAGCAGCTCGGGGCTGCGTTCGGCGGCGTTCAGCATGCGATCGGCCCAAAAATCGGCGAGTTCCTTTTCGTGCTGACGCAGACTCGCCAGCTCGGACAGACCCCGCAGCCGCTCAATCAGCACTAATCGCAACATCAGCGGGAACACCCACAGTTCGGCGATGGTCAGCGGGGCCCGGGTCTGATAGGCTTCCAGAAAGCTGACGATCGCCTCCGCCGTCAGACGGTGGCCGGTTCCATCGATTAACGCCACTGCGAGTTGATAGACTCGCAGGCGGACGGCGCTATTCCGGTTTTTCAACACCGGTAGAATTTTGTTGTGATTGTCCGGCAGGTTATGCCTGATGTCGGCGATGTTCGAGCGGATCAGATACGCGTTGTCCAGCAGCCACTCCGCTTCATGAGTGACCGCATATTCCAGACGCGCGGATTCGGCAAGTCCGGTCCGAGAGCTTTCGATCAAAACCTCGCACTCAAGCAGGATCGGCAGTAACGACCGCGATCGCGTTGACGATTCTACTTCATGCGTCATCGCCAACTCCGTCGCGCGGTCCGGCAATCCGGCCATGGTGGCCGGTTCTCGCCGCGGACTTTTGGTTACCTCCGGCGCCGGGAATTTTGGTCCCGGACGCATCGCGAAAACGGCTGGCTGCGCAATACGGCGCAGCATCGCGATCACATCGGCCATTTCCGATTCGCCCGCTTCGATCACAACCAGACTCTCACCGGGAAGCGCCAGGCCGCGGAAGCCGCACAGAACGCGGTCGCGAAGCCCGAATCCCAGCCACAGCGTGCCAAACCAGCCGGTTAAAAAGCCGCCAAGCATTAATGCGCCGCCCAAAATCATTAGCGGCCAAGTGACCGGCGGCAAGTTCAGGCTGAGGGCCGCCACCGCCACGAAAAGCGCCAACGTCAAACCCAGAATTGCGCGCTCACGGGGCCCCCGCCCGTCGTGGAAATGTTTTAGGCCGCCATCCGCCGCGCGATGAATAACAGCGGAACGCCGGAACCCGCTTTTGCGCGCCTCGCGCAGCGCCTCTTCTCCGTGTTCTTCACTGCGGTAAAACCCGAACACGAATCTGTTGATGCGTGATTCTCCCGTCCCACATTGTGTAAAAAGCACAGATTCACTTTCAACGTTATCAGATCACTATCGTTTCTACACAGTTCATCCAGACCATTTTTCATTTCTCCGTATGTAGGACTTGTCAAACTCGCCAATAATCAGCGTAGAGACCCTGATGACCGTATACGCATCACTTATGCAAATAGAATCCGCCCGCCGCCAAATTCCGGCGCCCACGTTTGGAGACGGTCAAACCGCCCGGCGGCCCTGCGAAAGCAGAATCTGCGGTATCGCAACGGCGAAAACCAGTAGCACTTGGATCATTCCACCCAAACTATAGGAAGTGTCCAGGCCCAGCAGCAAAAGCAGCACCAAAACCACGAATACTGTCCAGAGCATGTTAGTGATCTCCTCGTAAACGAACTTTCCTGATCTCTCCTTGCACGCCTCGGTCCAAATGGCTCAAAAATTGACAAACGCGGCATATTTCTTCACAATCGCAGATGCCGGTGTAATCGCCAAGGTACCCCTCCTCCACCAGTTCCACCCCCCGACAAAAATCCTCTGGAAACACCGCTTGCAAGCCGACATCACTGACAATCCGCCCATCGAAGCCGCCGTCCACGATCCCGCCTTTGAACGCGAAATCGCTCGCCGCCGCACCTTCGCCATCATTTCGCACCCCGACGCCGGCAAGACCACGCTCACCGAAAAACTTCTGCTCTACGCCGGCGCGGTTCACTCCGCCGGCTCGGTACGGCCAAAGCGTAACCGCGGCCACGCCACTTCCGATTGGATGGCCATCGAACAAGCCCGCGGCATCAGCATCACCTCCACGGTCCTCCAATTCGAATATGAAGGCTGCCTTTTCAACCTGCTCGACACCCCCGGCCACCAGGACTTCAGTGAAGATACTTATCGCACTCTGACCGCCGTCGATAGCGCCATCATGGTCCTCGATAGCGCCAAAGGCATTGAGCCGCAAACCCGCAAACTCTTCGATGCTTGCCGCCTCCGTAAGATCCCCATCCTGACGTTTATCAACAAAATGGATCACCACGGCCGCGATCCCCTCGAACTGATCGACGAAGTCGAGAGCCTCCTGAAAATCTCCGCGGCGCCTATCAATTGGCCCATCGGCTCCGGCAATCTTTTTCGCGGCGTTGTCGATCTCGCCACCAAACGCCTGCTTCGCTTCAGCCCCTCTTTCGGCGGCCAGCTAATGGCCGAAGCCACTGAGCTATCGCTTGAAGACAACGACCTTGAGGACGCCGTCGGCGAGAACCAGGCCGGCCAGCTCCGCGAAACACTCGCGCTGCTCGATGCGGCCGGCGCGCGTTTCGATGAAGTTCGTTTCCTGCGCGGCGAACAAACCCCAGTGTTTTTCGGCAGCGCTTTGAACAATTTTGGCGTTCAGGCTTTTCTGGAAGCGCTCGTCCGTCTCGCCCCCGCCCCCGCCCCGCGCCTCAGCAAAGGGACGACTCTCATTGATCCCAAGTCCACCGGCTTTTCCGCTTTCGTCTTCAAGATTCAGGGCAACATGGATCCGCAGCATCGCGACAGCATGGCCATCCTCCGCGTGTGCTCCGGAAAGTTTGAGCGGGACATGCTCGTGAACCACCCGCGCCTGGGCCGCAAGATTCGCATGACGCGGCTCCACCGCCTTTTCGCCCGCGACCGCGAGACCATTGACGAGGCGTTTCCCGGCGATGTTGTCGGCATTGTAAATCCGGGGCTCTTCACCATCGGCGACACGCTCAGCACGAACTCCGATATCGAGTTCGAGCGCATGCCCAGCTTTCAGCCCGAGTTCTTCTGCAGCCTTTATAACGGCGACGTCACACGCAATAAGCAGTTCCGCAAAGCGATCGTTCAACTCGCCGAAGAGGGAGTGGTGCAGGTCTATCATGCCAGTGACGCCATGCGCCGCGAGCCGATCCTGGGCGCCGTCGGCAAGCTGCAATTCGATGTGGTCGAGGCCCGTTTTCTGCAGGAGTATGGCGTAAAAGTAAGCTCCTCTCCGCTGCCCTACGTCGGCGCCCGCTGGCCCGTCGCTTCCCCGGAGGAGATCAAAAAACTCAGCCGCGACAGCAGTTCCGGCACGCTCCTCGCCACCGATCACCACGACCGCCTCGTCTTCCTTTTCAACACGCCCTGGGACATGCGGAGGATGATTGAGAATAATCCGTCGGTCGAATTCCGGGAGACGTTTTGAGCCGGCGGTCATTTCCATTCGATTCTGTTGAAGATCGTCCGCAGCTTTCGTCCCCGCTCCGGATTTACGCTCTCGACAAATCCCACGCGGCCCGCAAGCACGTCCCTATTTTCCATGTCCGGCCCCCGCTGGACGCAATTGAAAAGCGTGGCCTTTAACCGGTCAAACTCGTCGCGCTTCACATTGCGGATGGCATTCACCACTAAACCCGCCAAGTGCTGACGCACGCCTTGGCGCATCAGGCGCGTCTTGTGGAACTGCACCGCAAAACCCTCTTCATACGCGATGGCGCCCACGCGCGGGACGAGCGCATCGGAAATCGATACCCCGGAAAACGCCAGGTCATCGGCATAGCGGGTGTACCGCAAACCGGCTGCGGAGGCCAGGCCCGCCAGACGGCAATCGGCCCGGTAAAAACACAGGTTCGCCAGCGCCGGGGAAGACGGCGCGCCCTGCGGCAAGTGCGCATTCCGGTACAACGGCCCGCCGATCGGAGCTTGATTTGTGCATAGCCCGCCCAGCAGATCGGCGACAATTTCGGGATATCCCAATGTGCGAAACACCGCCTGCACGCGGGCCCGGCCAATCGAGGGAAAGAAGTCGCGCAGGTCCATTCGCAGGACAACCGGCCGGCCCACATGCGGCGCTACGAAACTTTGGATCGACCGCCCGGCACGAAACCCGTGCGCCGCGCCGTGTCCCGGAACCAGATCGAGAATCTCTCGCAGTATTCTTCGCTGGGCGGCTTTCAATCGTACTTTCGGCGCCTCCAACAATCGGACGGCGCCGCTTTGTTTCGCGACGGTCTGGTAGTGATAGTGCCCCGGCCGCGCCGTTCCCCGGAGGTCCGCCAGCCATTCCAATTCCGGGCCGCCCAGACAGAGCCAATCGGCGAGCGCGCCCGCTGAAACAATGGCGGGCAAGCCCCATGACCGGGCGGCTTCGACCGGCTGCATGACAGCGGGTTCGGTAAGCCGCCGAGCGATTTCATAGAGGTCTTTCTCCAACACTTCCTGGAGCGCGCCGTCCGCTCGCAAGAACGCGACGGCTTCGCGAAGCCGCGGTCTGGTCCCAGCCCCGAACGCACTGACGAATCTCCGCGCCAGGCCCTCCATCCAGCGCGTCTTCCGGCCCAATGCATCATGCCCGCGCCCCGCCGCCAAATCGGCGTCCATGCCGCCGGCGAGAAACGCTTTAGCTAGAATCCGCGGCAACATTTGGAAGACGGCGAAGAGCCCTAACGAGTCTCACTCCGCGTGATCAATTCTGCGCGAAGCGCAGTCCCGATCACGCGACGAAATGCCACATCGGAAAATATCCCTGGGGTAACCCCAGAGTGGCCAAACCGAACAGCAACTGCCCGGGCCAGCCAAGCTTAGAGCCCGCCGCCGTCGCCCACAGAATAGCAGGTGGCGCTAATTCCGGGGGATCCGGCACAGTAAAACCCACAGAAAACGACCGCAACAACACCCGTTCAGCCGCAAGTGCCGTAGCAACTTCTCTCGGCTCATCCCACTACGACTAACTCCTGCTTGGCTTCGGGTGGCTATGCCCTCAGCGACTCTTCCCGTCGATGATCCAATATCAGCACGATAGCCCCTCGAAGGCTTGCCGTGCATTCCTCCCGCGAAGCACCCTGGCCGTTCGCGCCGGGCAACTCAGCGCAGTATGCGATGAACCAGGGTCCGTCCTGCTCAACAATCGCAGTAAAATCGTTGCGCATATGATCATTCTAGTGCGCCATCGGATCGGATCGGCAGGTCCAACCCTCAATGCTACCGGCCCCTCAAATCCACCCGGTGGTCGGCACGGCAAAACTTCAAGTCAGCGCAGGACGATCATGACAGCTGCGGGCCACATGGGCATCCATTTCACGCAGAAGACTCAAGCGCCTGGCTTGAAACTCTTCAACCGGCGCCGGAATTCATGATCGAATACGCTTGATGCCAGGCGATCGGCCCCCTCTAATCGCCGTTGAATTTGAGCGTCAATCTCAACTTGGTTTTCATAGTAATAGTAATGCGTGAGCGCTCCATGAATCTGAGCGAGCATAAGATTTGGATGCTGGAAATGAATTTCTTCCGGGCTCCAACCATACGAGAGCTTATCGACAACTATCTCGATCACTTTTACTCTGGTTCCGCCAACCCAGGCGACACCGTTCGGGTCAAGCTCGATTCAATCACTGAAGGATCGGGAAAACCAAGTAATCCTTCGGCACAAACAAACTTCCCTCGGTCGTCCCCGCTGGCGCGATCCGCCTTAGCGAAGCCCCCAACTCCGGCCCTGAAATCTTCCCCTCCAACAAAGCCTGAAACGCCCGTACCACCCGGCTCACATCCGCCCCGCTCTCATGCACAAACTCCAATCGGAAATGCCGGATGCCCGCCGCCAACCATTCACCCATGTGCGAACTCGCCTCCTGCGCTTCCGCCCCGAATACGGTATTGCGGCAACCGACATCGGCCATCACCGGATGCGCCCGTCCCTGCCGGTCCCGCAGGGCGACTCGATGCTCCTCGCATGGCCGGCCGCAGTCCTTATAGGTAGTACCCTTCGACAGAAACCGGCAAAATACGCAGTGTTCCGTATGAAATACCGGCAAATGCTGATACGCAATCGCCTCCACCCGCTCCGGCCCAACTTCGCGCGCCAGCGCTGCAATCTGCGCCGCGTTCAAATCATGTGTGGGCGTCAACCGCGTCAGCCCCATCTCCAAATAGGCCGCCGCCGTCAAACTGTTCGCCGCGTTCAAACTGAAGTCGCCGATTAAAGCACGCTCCGTGCCCGCCAGCGTATGCAGCATCCCCGTCGCCCGCACCACTATCGGGCAGTCCAAGCTCACCAAAAATTGCACAATCCGTGACTCGCCCGGCTTCAGCACGCGCGGACTCGCTACGCGAACGGTCACGCCCGCCGCCTTCACGCGTTCAATGGAAGGCCGCAGTCCATATAAGTCCAAATAGTCCAAGGTGACGCTCGCCACTTGGAGCGTTAACACCGCCTCCAATTGCTCCGGCGTTCGCACCAATACGTGCAAGGCCTCATCCCCGCCGCCCGCGTGTTTCAACTTTGAAACGACTCGCCGCGGCAGTATCGCCCGCTCCAAAGGCCGCGTCTGCAAAGCCTGTAAACCCTCCACCGCGTCCCGCCGCAACTGGTTCAACAGCGAAGCCGGCGCAAACACCGATCCGTCCAACGCAACCGTCAACTCCCCCAACTCATAAGCCGTATTGCCCAGCCGCCCCAACTGTTCCCGCAGCGTTTCCACATCCAACGCGAGCTTGGCGGCCCGCTCCAATGGCGACACGGAACGAACCGTAAATCGGTGGGACGGTTCGCGCCGCAGCGACCACACAACCACCAACGGTGTCCCCTCGCCGCCGGTCACGCCGACATCCACCAACAGCTTTGTCAATGGCGCCGCCGGCTCCAAATAAGGCCGGACAACACGAGCCAAATCCGCGTCGTGCGTGCGCCAAACCAGATCGCCCGGCCGTATCCGGTCGAACCGCACCGCGCCATTCCCGAACTTCAATAACAACGTGCCGTCCAGCTCCGCCAGAACTTCATAAACCCGCCCGCCCTCTTCCGCTTCGGCGGGGCTGCGCCAGTCCGCCGCGTCAAAAACCAATCCATCGCCCGCCTTCAAAGGCGCAATTTCATGAGCCCCCGATGCCTCCACCGCCACCGAATCCGCCCACACGCGAGCCACTCGGCCCATCTCCACGCCGCGATGCCGCGGAGCCCGTCCCCGGACCACAGTTTGGTGATTCACACCGCTCAAAAAGTGCGCGCCCAACCCCCGCGAATAGACCTGTTCCAACTGCAACTCATCCATCGCGGAGAGCCGCGAAGCACGCCCCGCCCAAGCGTCATCCACCGCCTGCCGGTAGGCCCGTGTCGTCAAAGCGACGTAATCGGCGTCCTTATACCGCCCCTCAATTTTCAACGACGCCACGCCCGCATCCACGATCCGCGGCACGTGCCGCAATGCCGACAAATCGCCCGGCGATAGCAGATACCGCGCATCGGCCAATGGCTCCACCGCACCATCGACCACCATCTCATACTCCAGCCGGCAAGCCTGCGCGCACTGACCGCGATTGGCGCTTCTCCCGCCCCAGGCTTCCGACGAAAAGCACTGCCCCGAATAGGCCACGCACAGCGCCCCATGGACGAAGATCTCCAGCTCCGCGCGGGTCTTCGAGTAAATCTCCCCAACCTCGTCAATCGACAACTCGCGGGCGAGCGTTACCCGCCGCACGCCCAGTCCCAGCGCGAACTCCACACCCTCGGCGCTAGTGATCGACGTCTGCGTACTGGCATGTAGCTCCATCGCCGGCGCGATCTCGCGGGCCATTTTCAAAACGCCGATATCCTGCACAATAAGCGCATCCACGCCAGCGCGGGTGACGGCCTCAATCGCCTTCGCCGCCGCGTCGAGTTCATGCTCAAATACCAGCGTGTTGAACGTCAAATACCCGCGCACTCCGCGCGCGTGCAGCGTGCGCATAACCTCCGGCAGTTCCTCCAATGAGAACCCCACCTTCGCCCGCGCCGAGAAGTGATGCAGCCCGAAGTAGCACGCGTCCGCGCCCGCTTCAATAGCGGCGCGCAACTGCGGCCAGTATCCGGCCGGCGACATGACTTCAGGTTTTTTCAGGGAACGCACGCTACTTTTAAGTATGGCTCCACACCAGCCCCAGCGCCGACGCCAGTGCCAACACCCCCAGCCCGGTCCCGGCTAAACGCCGGAAGCGACCGCCTCCCATCCCGACCGCCACGACTAACTTCAGTACCCCATTCGACAACACCCCGGCCAACAGCGCCACACGCGCCGAGGGGTCCGATTCCGTTCGCGCCATCGACAAGG
>Ga0163150_10001400_pt1 | contig 40733 bp, 24 predicted proteins | sample OliLakLV19P2IB_FD_148628 | JGI IMG/M metagenome (GOLD analysis project Ga0163150, IMG submission 148628) | Freshwater microbial mat bacterial communities from Lake Vanda, McMurdo Dry Valleys, Antarctica - Oligotrophic Lake LV.19.P2.IB | ecosystem: Environmental > Aquatic > Freshwater > Lake >... | reverse complement strand
AAATGGCGCTGCGCGAACGCGTGGGCCGAGGTTCCTTCCATGGCCGTGCTCCTTGCGTGAAGAGTCCGACCATCAGATCGGCTCACCAAGGCAGGAAACTGGAGATGTGGGGAAAGATCAGGGCAGTGCCCACCCTACGAATGCGATGCCCGACCCCATCCACATCTTCGGCGTGCGCCACCTCTCGCCGTCAGGCGCGTGGCACCTGCGCGCCTTCCTCGACCGCATCAAACCGAAGGTGGTGCTCATCGAGGGATTAAGCGACGCCGATGTGCTGATTCCGGACATCGTGCGCAAGGACACGAAGCCGCCGATCGCGATCCTCGCTTACACGGACGCGATGCCGGTGCGCACGCTGGTGTATCCCTTCGCCCGCTACAGCCCGGAGTATCAGGCGCTCAAGTGGGCGGACGACAACGACGCCCGCGCCGAGTTCATGGATCTGCCATCGGATGTCTTCCTCGCGCTTCAGGAGTCGGAGGACACCGCCGTGCACGAGCCGGCCGCGCCGGACGAAAACAAAAAGCATGAGGAAGAGAAAAACGACGTCGGAACCGACCCCGCGGCCGCGCCGCTGCCGGCCGAGCCGGAGGCGATCAAGGGTCCGGAGCGCGATCTCGCTCTACACCCGCGTCGCCCGCATGGCCGGCGAGGTGGATTACGAGACCTACTGGGAACGCTGCTTCGAGCACAACCAAAGCGATGACAGCTACCGACTGGCCGCGTACCACCTGGGCGAGCAGTTGCGCGAGCTGGAAGAGGACAGGCCGCGCTGGCGCGCCGAGAATCTCGTCCGCGAGGCGTACATGCGGCGGCGCATCGGCGAGGTGATCGCTTCGGGCGTCAAGCCGTCGAAGATCGTCGCGATCGTCGGCGCGTTCCACGCCTCGGTGCTCGGCGAAGAGCATCCGCCGATGTCGGATGATGAACTCAAGAGCCTCAAGCGCCGCGGCAGCAAGCTCACGCTGATGCCCTATTCCTACTTCCGCCTCTCCTCGCAGTCCGGGTACGGCGCGGGCAACCACGCCCCCGCCTATTTCGAGCTCTTCTGGGAAGCCCTCGAAGCCGGTGAGCTTCAACATCTGCCCGCGAAGTATCTCGCCCTCGTCGCCCGCCACCTGCGCGCCGCCGGCACGCACCGCTCCACCGCGGAGGTGATTGAAGGCGTCCGCCTCGCGAGCTCGCTCACCGCCTTCAGGGACGGCGCATCGCCCACGCTCCGCGACCTACAGGATTCCGCCATCACGCTCATTGGCCAGGGAGAACGCGCCCCCATCCAGGAAGCGCTGGCGCGCGTCGAGGTAGGCACCGCCATCGGCACGCTGCCCAAGGGCGTCAGCAGGACTTCAATCCAGGCGGACTTCGACCGCGAGCTCGAAGGGCTCAAGCTCGAGAAGTTCCGCTCCACCGTGAAGCAGGAGCTCGCCCTCGACCTGCGCGAGAACCGTCACGCCAAGACGCCCGACGCCGCGTTCATCGACCTGGGCCGCTCGTCGTTCCTGCACCGGCTGCGCGTGCTGGAGGTGCCGTTTGCACAGCCGGCGGCGTCACGGCAGAAGGGCGCGACGTGGGCGGAGCACTGGAATCTCCAGTGGTCGCCCGAGGCGGAAATCTGCTTGGTCGAGGCGGTGCTGCTCGGCGAGACGGTCGAGCTGGCGGCGGCCTACAAGTTCAAGACGGCTTTGGAGAAGACCGCGGACATCGCCGCCGCCGCCGGCGCCGTGAGCGATGCGTGCCAGTGCGGATTGATGGGATCGATGGAACTGGCCCGCAAGCGCTTGCAGGAGCTGGCGGCCGACAGCAATGAGTTCATCGCCGTCGCCCATGCCGCGAATCAGCTCGGCATGATCGCCCGCTACGGCGACGTGCGCCGGTTCGATCCCACCCCGCTGCTGCCGCTCATTGAAAGCCTCTTCGTGCAGGGCGCGCTCGCACTCAACGCCGCCGCCAACTGCGACAGCGCCGGCGCGAAGGCCGGCATCGTTGCCATCGATGAACTCAACAAGGTCGCCCTCGACTACCACGACCGCGTCGATGAGCCGCTGTGGATCGCCAGGCTCCAGGAGCTGGCCGCCAGCGACACGCGCAATCCGCTGCTCTCCGGATACGCCTGCGCGATCCTGCTCGAGCGCGGGCTGATCTCTAATGACGAGCTGGCCCGCGAAGTGTCGCGCCGCCTCTCGCCGGGCATCGAGGCCGACCTCGGCTCCGGCTGGTTCGAGGGCCTGTCGCTGCGCAACCGTTACGCGCTGCTGGCGCGGCAGCCGCTGTGGGAGCAACTGGCGCAGTACGTCCAGTCGCTCGACAATGAGCAGTTCCGCCGCGCCCTCGTCTTCCTGCGCCGCGCGTTCGGCCCGTTCAGCCCGCAGGAGAAGCGGCACATCTGCGAGAACCTCGGCGAGCTCTGGGGCGTGCACGGCGAAGAGGCCAGCGAGCTGATCGAGCAGCCGCTCACCGCGGAAGAGCAGACGAAGGTCGATTCACTCAACGAGTTCAACTTCGATGACCTGTGAGGTGATGATGGCGGTCGATCCAGCGCAAATCAGCCGGTGGCGCATGATCCTCGGTAAGGAGTCCAGCGATGCCCTGGGCGCCTGCTGCGGCGGCGCCCCGGTGCTCTCGCCCGAGCAGGCCCTGATGGACGAGGCGCTCGCCGCGATCTATGACGAGACCGAAGGCGACGGCGAATCGAAGCAGCGTCAGGCCGGCCTCGGCGGCAGCGCCCCGCGCATGGCCAAGTGGCTCGGCGACATCCGCACCTACTTCACCGAAGACGTCGTCACCGTCATCCAGCAGGACGCCATCGAGCGCAAGGGGATGAAGCAGCTTTTATTCGAGCCGGAGATGCTCCGCAATGTGCAGCCCAACGTGCAGCTCGTGAGTACGCTGCTCGCCCTCAAAGGCCAGATCCCCGAGCGCACCAAGGAGACGGCCCGCATGGTCGTCCGCTCGGTGGTCGAGAAGATCAAGCTTGCGCTGGAACAGAAGATCCGCCAAGCGGTGATGGGCGCGCTCAACCGCCGCGCGCATTCGCCCATCCCGAACGTCAGCAGCATCGACTGGAAATGGACGATCGGTCGCAACCTCAAAAACTACAGCCCACAGCTTCAAACGATCGTGCCGGAGCGCGTCTACTTTTACAACCGCGCCCAGCGCGCCAACAACTGGACCGTGATCGTCGACATGGATCAGTCCGGCTCCATGGCCGACTCCGTCGTGTACGGCTCCGTCTGCGGCGCGATCTTCGCCAGCCTGCCGGCGCTGAACACCCGCGTCGTCGCCTTCGATACCGAGGTGGTCGACCTCACCGAGAAATGCGGCACGGACCCCGTGGATATGCTCTTCGGCGTGCAGCTCGGCGGCGGGACCGACATCAACAAGTCCGTCGCCTACTGCGAGCCGTTCATCACCGACCCGCGCCGCACCCTCTTCATCCTCATCACCGATCTGTACGAAGGCGGCAACCAGGCGCAGCTCGTGCGCCGAATGGCCGACATGGTCGGTTCCGGCGTCCGCTGCATCTGCCTGCTGGCGCTTTCCGACAGCGGCGTGCCTTCGTTCGACGAGGGGCTGGCGAAAAAGCTCTCCGTCCTGGGCATCCCTTGCTTCGGCTGCACGCCGCAGCGCCTGCCCGAACTCATGGAAGGCGCCCTGCGCGGCGCGGACCTCCAGGCCTTGGCCAAGCGGGTCGCCGAGGCGGCGAAGTAATCGTTTGAGGACTTTGCCTACGCTGACGCGTGGCGGGCTCTGGCCTTCTGATTCTAAGACAGAGCCTAACACTATGAAGCGCGGGACTTCTACCATCGACGGGCCGCACCCCATTGCATTACCGCGTGCGGTGTGATCTGTGAACAGAGAGAACGATGGCGCTCAGCGCAGACAATTGAATATGGACGTTGTCGCGATCAGGCTTCAGCGGCAGGATCAACCGAGCATGCCCCGCCCCAATCCGCGTAACAAAAAGAAGCTCAAGCCCGCGGTGACTGGCGGTTTGCATCCCAATCCTCAGTTCGCGCGACCCGGCTGGCAGAGCCTCAATGGCCCGTGGGACTTCGCCATCGACCGGGACGGCGTCTGGAGTGATCCGACCCAGATCAAATGGAGCGCTCAGCACATCAATGTTCCTTTCGCCCCCGAGACGCCGGCCAGCGGCATCGAAGACACCGGTTTCATGGCCGCTTGTTGGTATCGACGCGCCTTCGCGGCGCCGCGCTTGAAGCCGAGCGGCCGGCTCATCCTGCGATTCGGCGCCGTCGAGTATCGGGCGACGGTCTGGGTAAACGGGCGGATCGTGGCGTTTCATGAGGGCGGCTATACGCCGTTTCACGCGGACATTACCGATGCACTCGCCGACGAAGGCGATCAGGTTCTTGTGGTCCGCGCCGAGGACGATCCCCACGACCTCGCCAAGCCGCGCGGCAAGCAGGACTGGCAGCGCGACCCCCACTCGATCTGGTATCCGCGGACCACGGGCATCTGGCAGAGCGTCTGGCTCGAGCCGGTTGGCGCCAGTTGGCTGGAGCGCGTCGCGTGGCAGCCTAATCTGGAACGCTTCGACATCGACCTCTGGGCCTACGTCGCGCGGCCGACGCAAGGCCTTCGCTTGCGGACGGTGCTCCGCGTCGGGGAGCGGCTCCTTGCGGACGACGTATACGCCGTCGTGAGCGGCGAGGTGCATCGCGCCATCAGCATCTCCGATCCGGGCATCGACGACTACCGCAATGAATGGCTTTGGAGCCCGCACCGGCCGGTCCTTATCGCCGCCGAGCTGGAACTGGTGGACGAAGACGGGGACGTGCTCGATTCCGTGCGGAGCTACACCGCCATGCGCTCCGTGGCGATTGTCGGCGACCGCTTCACCCTCAACGGCCGGCCGCAGTACCTGCGCCTGGTGCTGGACCAGGGTTACTGGCCGCAGAGCGGCCTGACGCCACCGGACGATGAGGCGGTCCGCCGCGATGTCGAGCTCGCCAAAGCCATGGGGTTCAACGGCGTCCGCGCCCATCAGCGCATCGCCGATCCTCGCTACCTCTACTGGGCGGACGTGCTGGGGCTATTCGTATGGGCGGAAATGCCCAGCGCCTATCGATTCACGCCGGAGGCGGTGCGGCGGTTGACGCAGCAATGGCACGAGGCCATCGAGCGCGACCGCAGCCACCCGTGCATCATCGTCTGGGTGCCGATGAACGAATCGTGGGGCGTGCCCGACCTCCCGTCCAACGCCGCCCACCGGCATACCGTGCGCACGCTGTACCACCTGACGAAGTCGCTGGACATGACGCGCCCGGTGGTGGGCAACGACGGCTGGGAGATGGAGGTCACCGACATTGTGGCGATCCATGACTACGACGCCTCGGCGCAGCGGATCGGCGAGCGTTACAGCAACCGCCACGAGCCGCAGCCGATGCTGGCCCGCGAGTGGCCGGGGCATCGCACCCTGCTGCTGGATAAGGCCGCGTATCACGGCCAGCCGATCATGCTGACGGAGTTCGGCGGGATCGCCCTGCGCGAAGCCAACACGTGGGGCTACTCGCAGGCAGGCAACCCCGAGGAGTTGGCGTCGCGATACCGAGCGCTGCTGCGGGCAGTGAACGACCTGCCGCTATTTGCCGGCTTCTGCTACACGCAGTTTGCGGACACGTACCAGGAAGCCAACGGACTGCTGCGCGCCGACCGCACGCCGAAGGTGCCGTTGCAGCACATCGCCGCGGCGACGACCGGCATTTCGCAATAGCAATCGATTGCGATCGCTCGCTCTTGCAAATGGGTTCGGCAAGTCACCCTGCGAGCCGCAAATTTCATGACTCCTCTTTGCCTATCTGCTCCAGTCTTTTGCTGACAGGTAGTCCCGCTGGCCGCCGATAGTAAGCGCGTCCGCGTCCGGCTACGCTCTCGGACATGAGAACCAAATCAAGCCAAAGCACTGTTTCCAGCCCGCAAAAAAGATCGAGCCGCGCGGCGCAGACGCCCCTGCCCGTGCTGAAAAGTTCGTCGATGAGTGTCGACCCGCGCGACCGTCGTCGCGACGACACCGCCTCGCCCGATCCGCTGCGATGGGAGCGTTACGCCGCCAGCCGTATGCAGAATTTCGGTCAACGCTAACTCGAACGACTTGCGGAGGCGTCATGGACACCGGTGTTGATCAGGGAGACAGGGCGCGTTCGACAATCCACCCCCGGCACTCGGAGAACGAGGACCGCGCCGGGACGTTGGGCCAGCGTTTCGCTTGGGGCGTCGGGATCGAAAGTTCCACCATTCCGCACCTGGACGTCGACCAGTTCGAGTGGACGCACCACAACACAAACTGGCGTGAAGACCTGAAGCTTGCGGCCCAAGGTCTCGGGGTGACCCATCTTCGATACGCGATCCCGTGGTCCTATCTCGAGCCGCGACGCGGGTCTTTCGACTGGTCCGTGGCGGACGAGCGGATCAACGCGTGCCATGATTTGGGTCTTGAGCTGATGATGGACGTGATGCATTTCGGGACGCCGCGCTGGCTGCCGCAGGCGGTCGGCGATCCGGAGTTCCCCGAGTCGCTCGAGCAGTTCACCACGGCAATGGTGGAGCGTTACCGCGACCGCGTGAAGGTCTGGTGCCCGGTCAACGAGCCCCTGGTGACCAGCCTGTTCAGCGGTGACTTTGGCTTCTGGCCGCCGCACGGCCGCAAGTGGCGCGGCTACATGCCGGTCCTCTCGCGCGTCGCGCTGGCGACCAGTCGCGCCGTGCGCGCCGCCCGGCGAGCGCAACCGGAGGCGACGATCCTCCTGTGCGACGCGGCCGATCAGTTCAAAACGCGGGACGACTCGCTGCGCGGCGAGGTGGCGCTGCGGAATCTGCGGCGATTCCTCCTGCTGGACTTGATCGGCGGGCGCGTCGATGCGAACCACCCCCTGCACGAATGGGTCTCGGCCTACGGCATGTCCGAACTCGACCTGCAATGGTTCCGCACGCACCCGCAGATGCCCGACATCATCGGCCTCGACTATTACCCGCACTCGGACTGGGAACTCGAGATGGGGCCGACCGGCCTGCGCCAGCGCCGCGCCGATTCCGCCGGTGGACTGTATGGCGTCGCCAGCGATTACTACAACCGTTACGGCCTACCCATGCTCGTGACCGAAACCAGCATCGAAGGCAAGCCCATCAATCGCGAAATCTGGCTCGACCGCATCGTGGAGGAAGCCAAGTCGCTCCGCGCCGATGGCGTCCCCCTGGTGGGCATCATCTGGTGGCCGCTGTTCGACCACCTGGACTGGGACGGCGCGATGACTCACCGCATCGGCAAGCTGCACGAGGTGGGCCTATACAAGTTGGCCCGGCAGGGCGACGGAAGCCTGCGCCGCATCCGCACCCCGCTGGCGACGGCATTCGCGGCGCTGGCCGCCGGCGGTGACGCCGCGGTGGGAAGCCTCGAAACAGTCGCGGTGCCCGCGCCGCAATCGCTCGATGAGTTGCCGCCGCTCGCTGATTTCATCGGTGCCGGGCGCGGCGATCGGATGCGGGCGAGCATTGGCGAAGTCACCGGCGCCAATCCAAAGACCAACGGCGATGGCAACGGCAACGGTCACCCAGGCCGCGCCGCCGGCGCGCCGGCCCGCGCACAATCGAAGTCCACCGACCATTACGGCATTATCGTCTTCAGCCATCTGCGCTGGGGCTTCGTCTGGCAACGGCCGCAGCAGTTCCTGTCGCGCTTCGCCCGCCAGCATCCCGTCCTCTTCCTCGAAGAGCCGATGTTCGACCAGCCCGAGGGCGGCGAATCGCGCGTCGAGCTGCACCATGTGATGCCCAATCTCACGGTCGCCTGCCCGCACTGCGCCCCTTCGTGGCGCACCCGGCCCGACCTGCCCGTGGAGCTGCTGAAATGGTCGCGCGAGGCCATCGAGCAGGTGAACGACGATGGCGCTTTCGACCGGCCGCTGCTTTGGTATTACAGCCCGATGGATTCTGCCTGGTCGCTCGGTGAGTTGCCCGCGCGGGGGGTCGTTTACGACTGCATGGACGAGCTCTCGCAGTTCAACGGCGCCCCGCCGTCGCTCGTTCAGCACGAGGCCCGCCTCATCAAGGCCAGCGATATTGTCTTTACCGGTGGACGCAATCTCTTCGAGAAGAAACGGAAGCAACACGACAACGTCCACTTCTTCGGCTGCGGCGTCGAGGCCGACCATTTCGGGCAGGCGATGGACCCCGCGACGGCCATCCCGCCGGACATCGACTTCATGAATCGGCCGATCCTCGGCTGGTTCGGCGTGATCGATGAACGCGTCGATTACCACCTGGTCGGCGAGATGGCCCGGCTGCGCCCGCAGTGGTCCTTTGCGATGGTCGGACCGATTGTCAAGGTCGATCCCAATGTATTGCCGCACGCCCCCAACCTCTTCTGGATGGGCGGGCGGGACTATTCCGTCTTACCGAACTATTGCCGCGCCTTTGATGTCTGCATGATGTGCTTTGCCATCAACGACGCGACCGAATACATCAACCCAACCAAAGCACTGGAATACCTGGCGACCGGTAAGCCCGTGATCTCGACGCCGGTGAAGGACGTTGTCGCGCAATACAGCGACCTCATTGATATCGCCGCCACGCCGCACGCGTTCGTGGAAGCCGCCGACCGCGCGTTGAGCTCGCCGGACCGCCAGCGCATCGACCGCGGCCTGGAGCGGGCCCGACAGTCGACGTGGGAGGCTACCGTGCAGGCCATGCGCGGTCTGATCAAGGAGGGTATCGCGCCCCCCCAGCGGCCCAGCGCGGCCACGGTTGCGCCCGTCCAGAACGCGGGCCAATATGAGTTCGTGTCAACCCCCGGCAGTTGACCTGGAAGCGATTGGAAGTGGAGCGAGAACAAATCAACCCGACCCACTCAACGTGGGGCGCGTTGCCACACGCCCACTTGTCAAGGTGACCTGTGGCCGTTGACACCCGTAGCATCACACAAGGCGTGGACCGCCTGGAACGGAGTTTTTTGTGGAACAGAAGATTGTGATCCTCGGAGCCGGCCCGACGGGGCTGGGCGCGGCATACCGGCTGGCGGAGCTCGGATATACCGCCTTTCATATGTATGAACGGGCCCCGCACCTGGGCGGCCTCGCGAGCAGTTACACCGACAGCGCCGGTTTCACATGGGACATCGGCGGCCACGTCATGTTCAGCCATTACAAATACTACGACCGCGTGTTCGAACGCCTCATGGGCGATGACTTCCAACTCAACAATCGCGAGAGCTGGGTGCGGATGTTTGACACCTGGGTGCCTTACCCCCTTCAGAACAACATCCGCTACCTCCCGCGCGAAGTATGCTTCGAGTGCATGAGCGGCCTCATTGCGGCACAGCACAAGCGCGATTATAAGACAGCGGCGAACTTTGCAGAGTTTATTGAGGCCGTCTTCGGCGATGGCATCTGCAAACACTTCATGACGCCCTACAACTTCAAGGTATGGGCCCACCCGCCGAACATGATGAACAAGGAATGGATCGGTGAGCGCGTCGCGGTCATCGACGTTGACCGCGCCCTGGGCAACGTGCTTCTGGAGCGGGACGACTTCGGCTGGGGTCCCAACAATCAGTTCAAGTTCCCGTTGCGGGGCGGGACGGGCGAGTTCTACCGCCGCTTCGCCGACCCGCTCGAAGGCAAATACACGCTCAACAAAACGGTCGCCGCGGTCAACCTCCGTGACAAGACGGTGCGCTTCACCGACGGCACGCTGGTGAGTTACGACATCCTGATCACCGCGATGCCGCTCGACAAGCTGTGCACGCGGATGATCGAAGGCCCGCGCCCCGATGCCCTGTCGGTCGCGGGGGGTCTGCGCCATAGTGGCGGTCACATCGTGGGCATCGGCATCCGCCAGCCATGCCCGAGCACCAAGAGCTGGATGTACTTCCCGGAAGATAATTGCCCCTTCTACCGCGTGACGTACCTGTCCAATTATTCGCCCCACATGACGCCGGACAACCGGACGCACTATTCCCTGCTGTGCGAAACGAGCTACAGCGAATACAAGCCTGTCGACGCGGCCACGATCGTGGAGCAGACGGTGCGCGGCCTGATCAACGCCGGGCTGCTGCGCGAGAGCGACCGCAACGATATTGTCGACACCTGGCATTTCGACGCCGACTACAGTTATCCGACGCCCAGTGTCGAGCGCGACGAGATCCTTTCCACTGTCATTCCGCTGCTGGAGCAGCAGAATGTATACAGCCGCGGGCGGTTCGGCATGTGGAAATACGAGGTGAGCAACACCGATCACTCGCTCATGCAGGGCGTGGAACTGATCGATCGCCTCCTGCTCGACGAGCGAGAGACGACCATCGGCATGACTTACGCCAGCACGACCGACGGCCGCAACGCCGCGCTCCACGAGAAGCCCGCCCTCGGCGGCCATCGGGCCCCGGATATCGCCGAGGAAGAACTTGGCGTCACCGTCTCGAAGGTCAACGGGCAGAGCGGCGGCAAACGCAATGGGAAGCGGCACGGAAGCGCCGTCGCCATGAAGCATGCGAAGGAAGCCACACACCCCCGGCGCTTGCGGTAAAGACGCCAAGGGGCTACAAACCACCGGGCCTTCGTGAGAGCAGTCAGCATGGCGTCACCTTTGCCTCAAGACATGACTTCTCGTATCGAGCGGCTTCGGTTTATGTTCGCAGTCGGTATTGAGTGCAGCAATCCACTGGTCGGCGACCATGTCCGGATCGACGAGCTTGAGCTCACGCGTCACTATACGCTCTGGAAGCGCGACCTCCGGCTGGTGCAGGAACTGGGTTGCCGATACCTTCGCTATGGCCTGCCCATCCACCGGGTTTTCCGTGGGCCGGGCGACTACGACTGGTCTTTCAGCGACAAGGTTCTCCATGAGATGAAGCAGATGGGCATTGTGCCCATTCTCGATCTCGTCCATTTTGGTCTGCCTGACTGGTTGAAGGACTTCCAGAACCCGGACTGGCCGCAGCATGTCGCGGACTATGCTCGCGCCGTGGCCGAGCGGTACCCCTGGATCCGCTTCTATACACCCGTCAATGAGATGTATATCACCGCCCAGTTTTCGGCGGCGTTCGGCTGGTGGAACGAGAAACTCGCTTCCGATACCGCGTTTGTCACCAACCTGAAGCACTGCGTGCGAGCCTCGATACTCATCATGCGGGCGATCCTCGAAATAGCGCCCGAGGCGATTTTTATCTTCAGCGAGAGCACCGAATACGTCCATCCCGGCAGCCCGGAAACGATCGCCGCGGCGGATTTTCTGAACCAGCGGCGGTTCATATCGCTGGACTTGCTGTTCGGTCACGACGTCACCGCAAAAGTCTATATCTACCTGATGCGTTCGGGCATGACGCCCGAAGAATACGACTGGTTTCAGGCGAAGAACGAATACCGGTCGCACTGTATTCTGGGCACCGACTACTACGTCACCAACGAGCACGTCCTGCTGCGCGACGGTCGCACGATCGGGTCCGGCGATATTTACGGGTATTACGTGATTACCCGGCAGTATTATGAACGCTACCGTCTGCCTGTCATGCACACCGAGACGAACCGCACCGCGTCACACGCGGCGGGGTGGCTGTGGAAGGAGTGGATGAACCTGCTGCGTTTGCGCGACGACGGCGTGCCCGTGATCGGGTTCACGTGGTACGGTTTGGTCGACATGATGGATTGGGACTCGGCACTCACCAAGCCGCGCGGACATATCAATAAGGTTGGGCTTTACTCGCTGGACCGCAGGCCCCGCAAGGTGGCCAAGGAGTATCGCCGACTCATTGATGAATACAGTCATCTGCGCATCAGTGGAACGAAGTTGCCGATGTTTACTGTATGACAGCGGACCGTACTATCGATCGTTGAATGGTCGCGCTCCCGCAGCCGGGTAACGCCGCGCCAGTTTCCGGCGGCTATTCAACTTCCTCAAGAAAGGCGAGCAGGTCGCGCAGTTCGGCCGGTGACAGCGCGTTCAGCAGGTTCTGCGGCATCGGCGAGGCGCTATGGCGGCGGCGGTCCGCGACCTGCCTCACCGCGATCGTGTGTACCTTGCCCAGCGGCGTGACCAGCGTGATCTCCTTGTCGTTCTCGCTGGTGACGATGCCGCTGAGCATTTCGCCGTCGATGGTCTCGACGAGCGTGGCCTTGAAGCGGTCCTCGACGGTCTTGGAGGGATAGACCAAGGCATCGGCAAGGTCGGTGCGCTTGAGGCGCTTGGTGACGCCGGCGAGGCCGGGGCCGAAGAGCGTTTCCTGTTTCGCCTTCACGCCGCCGTGACAGGCGAAGCATTGCACCTGGAGGTAGACCTCGCGTCCCTTGGCGGCGTTGCCGCCGGCGCTCTCCTTGCCCAGCAGGAAGGCATGGACCTTTTCATCGGACTGAAGCTGGCCGGCGGCCAGGGTCTGCGGGATGAAAGGTTCCTGATAGGTCTGGCGGTACCAGTCGATCCAGAACTCGCGGGCAGCGATCGCGGCGGCCTCCACCTTCTCGGTGCTTTTCTGCGGCGAGAATCCGGGGCGGGCGGCGCCGGCGAGCGATGACAGTGCGTGCTCGATGGGCTTCGTGTTCGTCGGGCGCTTGAAGAACTGCTCGATCAGTCCGGCGGCGATTCGCTTCTGAGCGGCTGCGTCGCCCAGGTCCTTGAGCGCGAGCTTGCTGGCGGCGAGCGCTGCCGACGCGGTGGCGATCATCTGGTCGTTCTTGCTCGCCATGAGCTCATCGAGCACGACGAGCGCGTGGGCCGGCTTGATCTGGGCGGGCAAGGCGAGCAGCAGTTGCCGGCGAGCCTCGATGTCTTCAATCTCTCGGTAGCGCGCGAAGACGACGTCCATGCCGGCCGGCGTGCGCATCACCGCCTTGTAAACCGCCGGGGCGAACGAGGTGCCGGGCTTCACCAGCGGGAGCGCGGCCGCGAACGCCTCGCTGTGCTTCGCTTCAAGCTTCGTGAGCAGGTCGCGCATGGTGTCGGGGTAGTAGACGCTCTTCTGCCCGGGGTCGCCTAGCACCGTGTGCCAGCCGGTCTGCGTGAGGTCGGCGAGACGTTTGACGAGGCGCTGGGCTTGCTCAGGTGTTGCGTTCCCCGAGGTCGCGGCGAGGGCACGGAGCAGGTGGATGTGCGTGACGCCATCGGCTTCGCTCTCCAGTTGCGCCAGCAGCGCCGGGTACGCATCCATCACGGCGTACTCGCCGAGCAGGCGCGTCTGCTCCCAGCGGGCATCGGCATCGGCGTGCGGATAGCCCTTGAGCAGCCCCGCGAGAAACTGCCGGCTCTCCTGCGGCGCATCGCGCACGATCTCGGCGCGGAACCGGCTGGCGAAGCGGTACACATCGAGCAGATCGGCAAGCTTCTCCGGCCGTGCGGCGAGGACCTGCTTCATCGTCGGGAGGATGATGTTCGCGTCGACTTTGGCGGCGGCGGGCTGACCCGCTTGAAGGTGGATCGCGCTCGGCACGCGAATCAGCACACGCAGGTCGGTGGACTGGAGCGCGGCGGCGAGCCAGTGCTCGGCTGGCAGGTGCGCAAGCGCGACCATCGCGGCGTAGCGCACGCCACGGTCATCATCGGCGAGCCGGGCGACGAGCGCCGCCCCCGCCTCGGCCGGCTGAATGCGGCTGATCGCTTCGCAGGCCCGGCGGCGGACGAATGCATCGTCGTCGCCGAGCAGCTTGAGCAGCGTGGCCGCCGCGTTCTTGTTCTGCCGGATCCCCATCAGCCACGCCGCTTGCCCGCGCAACTCGGCCGGCTTTGCGGCGGCGAGCTTCTGGAGGAAATCGCCGGTCATCGTTTCCAAGTCGGCCGAGAGCAGCCGCAGCGCGGTGAGCCGCTGCCGGGCGGGACGATCCTCGGCCATCACGATGTCGCGCAGCGCCGCGTCCGCATCGGGGATCGCTTTGCGAAGCGAGCGAATGCGCGCCCGCGCCCAGGCCGCGCTCGGCTGCGGCTGGGCAAGCATTTCATCGAGCGCTTTCGCTGCTTCGGAAGGCGTTGCTTCCGTCGATGGAACGATCGGCCCGACCTTCGGCTTCGCCGCGGGGTCGTAAAAGAGTCGCCAGATCCCCTGCCCGTGGCCGGTGAGCATGAGGCTGCCGTCCGGCGCGACCTCGACATCGACGAGCGCGAAGCCTTCGCCGCCTTTCGCGTCCGGCTTGCCGTCCGCCAGCACAACCATCTCCGCCTTCCACTGCGAGCCGTCGCGCTTCAGGGGGAATGCGCACAGCCGGCCGGTGCGCCGGGTCTTCGTCTCTTTCCAGACGTAATCGCAGGCGATCACCGCGTCGTGAAACTTCGCGGGCAGTTGTGTGTGCTCGTAGATGGTGCCCCACGTCGGCGTGCCGCGCCCGACATCGAGCACCGCCGGCCAGTAGTCGTAGAAATAATTGCGGTGCCCCTGCGGATGGATGCCCCAACCGAGGCGGGCGCCGGGCGTCCAATGATTCAGCCGGACCGGGCGGAAGTTCGGCAGCCCGTAGAGGTATTCGAGGTCGCTGTCGAAAGTGAACAGCTCGCCGAGGTAATTCATGCTTAGGTTCGGTCCGTTGCGGCCGTCGGTGCCGATGCACTCCCACTTCTCGCCGGTCGGATCGAAGCGGAAGACGGAGGCGTTGTGCGGCTGCGTGACGGGCGAGGTTGTTTTCTCGGTGACGTGACTGGCGTTGCCGCCGCCGCCGTCGCCGATGACGAAGTAGATCCAACCGTCGTGGCCGTAGACAAGCTCGTGCGCGGCGTGGTCGCCGCCGCAACTGAACTTGCCGCCAATGCGGCCCTCGTGCTTCACCTTGCCGTCGGTGGAGAGGTAGCCGCTGTAAAGCTGCACGCCGTCGTTGCCCACGGCATAAATCCGGTCGCCGACGACGAGCAGCCCTTGCGGCCCGCGCGGCCCGAGGCCGGACTCGATGATGGTTTCGTAGCCGTCGTAAACCTGGTCGCCGTCCTTATCGATCAGGCGGCGCACGCCCTTGCCGTCGGCGACGAGCAGCCGGCCCTGGGCGTCGAAGGCGAGCACGTAGCTCTCGCCCGTGAGCTTGGCGTCGGCGGCTTTGTAGATGTGAAAGCCGGGGGCGAGCAGGAACTGATCATCGAGCAGCGGCGGATTCGCGTGTCCGGCGCAGGCGAGAACGAGCATGCCGAGCACGCTCCGGCTCAAGGCGGCAGTGGTCATGGGACCTCCAGGGGCGCGTGGTGCGGTGATGTGAAACGGGAACCTTCAGCGGCAGCGAGTGCTGCACACCAGCATAGTTGAACGCGGGCCGGTCGCAGTAACGTTCGTGGGTGAACACTCCGTTCGCCAAGGCGAACGGCTCACTTCCGGTAGTGGGCCAGTTTGAAATCCGGGTGGCACGGGCAGGCCGCGGCTTTTCCGCGGTTTGCCCGTGTTGGTCCATGATACACCGTCGAACACGGGCAAACCGCCCCGAGCGGGCGGCCTGCCCGTGCCACCCAATTCAGATCAGTTCACTACCTAACTTCCGCTCGCCGCATTTGCGCATCGTTGCAGAAGCCGACGCGGGTAAACTGCGGCGATGCCCTTCTCCCGCGCCTTACCGTTGCTGCTCGTTCTCACCTTTGTTTCCCTTTCACACGCCGGCGTCGAGTTCAGCCGCGCGCCAAAGATCGAGCGGGCCGGTGATCAGGCGATCATCACGTTCGAACTGAACGGCCCTGGCGATGTCGAGGTGGCCGTGCTGGATGCGAAAGGAAAAGTCGTGCGGCACCTCGCGGCCGGCGTGCTCGGCGGCAAGAACGCGCCGCCCCCGCCGCTGGCGCAAGGCCTGTCGCAGAAGGTCGCGTGGGATGGAAAGGATGATCTCGGCAAGCCGGTCGCCACGTGGGCCGATGGGCCGGCGGCAAATCACAAGGATTACCGCGGCCCGTTCGAGGTCCGCGTGCGGGCCGGCATGACCATCACCTTCGGCCGCATGATCGGCGGCAGCCCGTACACCGGCAGCGTCACCTCCATGCCCTACCGCGCGCCGGTCAACGGCATCGTCGTCGACGCCAGGGGCAACCTCTTCGTCAAGATGATGTCCGCCATCGGCAGCCACGGGAACAGCGGGAAGTGGCCGTGGCACATCCGGCAATTCGACCGCAGTGGCGATTACGTTCGCACGCTGCTGCCTTACGCGGCCGACACGCCGCCCGAAAAAGCGACAGGCTTCACGCTGATCGATGCGGCCGGCGAGCAATTGACGCCGGCCAACAACACCAGCCTGTACCCCGTCTTCGCCAACTTCGGCAACGAGGTCCTTCCGCGCCTACACGACGGGCAGATGGTGTTCGTGCACACGGAGAAACGCCAGCTCAACTTCTTCGCGCTCGACGGCAGCAACACGCTGCGCACGGTCACGATGTGGCCCGCGCCGGTGAAGGGCGGCGGCCCCGCGCTCAAGTGCCCCGACTGGCTCGACATTCAGGTCGCGCTCTCGCCCGACGGCCGCTACGCCTATTACAGCAACGTCGCCGGCGTGCCGTACGACGGCAAGCGTCCCAGCGACATCGACGCGAACTGGCCGCAGGGCCGCGTGTATCGCCACGACCTGTCGCGGGCCGATGCACTGCCCGAGCCGTTCTTCGATCTGCCGCTGCCCGATTATGAAGCGCAGCCGTACTGGATCCCCAGCGCCTGGGACAAGAAGAGCGCGGCCCAGGGCGTCGACACCGACGCGAAGGGCAACCTGCTGCTGTGCGACCTGGTGAATCATCAGGTGATCGAGATCAGCCCCGAGGGCAAGCAGCTCAGCGCGACGAAGGTGGAATGGCCCGACCGCGTGATCGTGGCGCGCAAGACGGGTGCGCTTTATGTGCTGAGCCGCAAGGTCTCGCGCGGTTCCCTGCCGCCGGCCACGCTGCGGAAGATCACCGGCCGGGGCGACAAGGCCATCGTCGTTGCCGAGCTCGTTCTCGAAGGCACTGTCGGCGGCGCGGCGACGCTCGATGAGACCGGCGATGCGCCCGCGCTCTGGCTCGCCGGCGATCCGAAGGAATCCGGCGGGATGCACAAGCTGATCCGCCTCGAAGACCGCGGCGATAAGCTCGTCGTCGCCGCCGATTCGACGAGCAAGGCCCCGCGCAACTACCTCAACCGCGACGAGAGCGCCATCACCTTCGTCAGCTACATGGATGTCGATCGCGACGCCGATCTCGTTTACATCACCAGCGGCGCCGGCGGCGAAAAGGGTAAGGTCTGGCGCTTCCACGGCCCCACCGGCGAGGGCGGGCTGACGCCGCTGCGCGCCGTCGATCTGGCGATCGGTCCCGGCGGCGACGTTTACACCTGGGGCAACACCGGCTCCTACGCCGGACCGATCGGCCGGTACACCCGCGACCTCAAGCCCAAGGCGCAGCCCGGCGCCGACTCGCATCTCTACGGGCACCTCTACGGCCGCGCCGGGCGCGGCAGCAGCGTCTGCGGCATGGATGTCGACGCCCTCGGCCGGGTGTTCGCCACCTACGGCACCAACGATTGCCACGTGCGGGTCTACGACACCAACGGCGGGCTCGTGAGCTACCCGCGCACCACCGAGTCGAGCGAAGGCGACAAGCCCAACTCGCGCGGCCCGGTGCCCAGCGCGATCACCGGCGTCGTCGGCTACGGCGGCAGCCTGCGCGTCGACCCCGCCGGCAACATTTATCTGCTGCAACAGGGCGTGCCCAAGGATTTCCCCGTGCCGGCCGGCTTCGAGACGGACGAAGCGTATCGCTCGTCGCAGGGCACGATCTATAAGTTCCCGCCTGCCGGCGGCGAGGTGCAATCGAAAGGCGGCACCGTCACCGGCGTCACCGGCCACGTCGCGAGCTACGCCGGCTGCGGCCCCGTCAGCCGGTGGGCCGCCGTCGGCTCCTGCGCCTGCACCAAGCCGCGCTTCGATGTCGATGACTTCGGCCGGCTCTACATCCCCAACGCGATCACTTACTCCGTCAGCGTGCGCGACAACGCCGACAACGAGATCGCCCGCTTCGGGAGCTACGGCAACTACGATTCGACCGGCGGCGACAGCGCTGCCGCGATCCCGCTCGGCTGGCCTGTGACGGCCGGCGCCAGCGACCGTCATATCTATGTGGGTGACTGCCTGAACCACCGCGTGGTGCGCACCGACAAGCAGTGGGCGGCGGAAGCATCGGACCGCCTCGAATGATGTTTAGTGTGGGTGCCACGGGTCGGCTCTGCGACCCGTGAGGCGCACCAGAGCACGGGTCGCCTAGCCGACCCGTGGCACCGGAGCGAATCGCTGCTCATCATCTAGTTCTGGTCTATCATCGCGTCATGGCCACCACCGATCCCGCCGCTCAACTCGACTCAACTATCGCCGCGATCAAGGCACTCGCCGACCCCCGGCGGGCGACCGTGGAGTGGAAGCTGGTTTACAACCTGCTGAAGAAGACCGCCGCGGCGGGCAACCACCTCGACAACGTCGTCGCCCGCCGCGACCTCGTCGAGCTCGATTCGATCATCGCGAAGCTGCGCGGGATCGGATCGGGCGAAGCGAAATCCAGCGGGCCGGTGATTGACGACGACACGCTCGCCGCCGCCCTCAAGGGGTTTCGCCGGCGACTGAAGCTGGTGAAGCTCGACCACGAGTCCGCCATCGACCTGCGCGACCCGACCTCCAAGGGCGGCCCGTCGCAAATCACCGCCATCGAGCCGCCGCGCGAGTGGGGCCCGCAGGTGTGGGCCGCGCTCGTCGAGCGCGGGCAGCTCCGCCGCGTCGGCGCAGGGGTCTACGAGATCGTCGCCGGCGCTTAGAGCAGATTGAACGCAATCGTGGCGGTGCCACGGGTCGGCTCGGCGACCCGTGATGCGCGGCAAGCCGCACGGGTCGCCCAGCCGACCCGTGGCACCCATCAACCGCTACGGACAGTCGATCGCCGATCACGGCAGGCGAAACACGTAAACCCGATCGAGCGCGATCTGCCGATTGTTCGGCCAGAGTCGGTATTCCAGCGCCTGGGCCTGATCGACCTTCAGCGGAATACCGATCGACGTCCAGCCTTTCGCAACGAGTTCCTTCGCGCCCGGCCGATGCCCGGAAACGGTATTGCCGTTGCGGGCGACATCGAGGAAGCACAGCGAATCGCCCGTCTCTTCCTGCATGAAGCGGAAGCGGTACACAATAACGTACCGCCCGGGCTCGAACTGTTCGTACGGGCCATAGAACATGATGCCGCCCGCCGTCCCGACGACCGGCGTGTCGGAATACGAGCCGGCCACCTTCTGCGGGCTCCCGCTGTGCCGGCTCAGCTTCGTCGCGTCGTGGACATTGACGAGCGTGATCTCGCCCTTCTCCTTCGCGAGGCTTTCGCTGCGCTGCGCGATCTCTGCATACACCGCCGCCGCTTCCTTGCACTCGACCTTTGCGATCACTTTGTATTTCGATGATGCCGTCCGCGCCGCCACCGGTGCCATCTTCGCAAGCTGGGCATCGAGATCGACGATGGTCAATTCCACGCGCTTGCGCGACAAGTCCTGCGTCTGATGCAGCGAAAGGAAGTGCTGATACCACTCCTTCGCGCGGGTGAGCGCCGAGGCCCTGGCCGCTTCGCCGCCGGTTTTGCCGAGGTCGCGGAACCAATCGGCGAGTTCCAGGGCCGGCTCCTCCGCCACCGCCGACGGGTCCTCGGCGGCGAGCGGCACCAATCGGGCGAGCTTCTCGTCCTTAGCGCGACCGGCATATTTCGCCGCGTTCTCCGGCTGATTCAGGTCGAGCAGGTACAGCAGGGTGAGCTCACGCGCCGCTTCAAAATCGGCCGCGCTGCGCAACAGCCGCTCCTGTAACTGGCCGATGCGGTTCGACGCCCGCTGCCGATCGACCGCACCGTCGAGCTGCTTGCGCAGCTCGACGGTGCGCGGGGACTTGGAATCGGTCGCGGCCGAAACGATCCGGCGATAGATCGCCACCGCCTCCGCGGGTTCGCCTTTGGCCGTCACTTCGGCGGCCTGCACCAGCAGCAGGTCGATCAGCAATTGCCCCACCCGGGTCCGTTCGTCGCCACGGCTGGCGATCATCATCCGCTGATAGAGGGCGGCCAGCTTCTCGGCGGCCGGTGCCCGCTGGTCCGGTGCGGACGCCATCAAAATCTGCATCGCCTCCGCCGCCGTGGCGTGCCCTTCCTGCGTCATGTTCGCAAGGTCATAGGCCTGTTCGCACAACAGCTTCACCAGTGCCGGATGGGCCGACGACTCCTTGGCGCCCACGACGAGCATCTTCGCAACCGCGACTTTCTCGCTTGCCGTTTTCGCGGCCTTCACCTTCTCGGCGTAAAGCGATTGGTAGAATGCCTTCGCTTCCTCCGCCGCACCGGTTTCCGCGCCCACCGCCGCAGCCGACGGCAGCAGCGCGTACGTCAACGCACAGGCGACCATGAATCGGGTCATCATGCACCTCCTCCGGAAATAGACGCGGATCGGGCACGGAATGCCGGACCATCATAACCTTTGCCGGCAGATTCCCGCCTATTTGCGGATGCGCCGGGAGAACGGTGAGCCGTCCTCGCGCTGCGCGACCTGATCGATGCGGAAGTGCTTGCGGGCCGCATCAAAGGGTAGATCGGTTTCGATCAATCCTATCTCGTACGCCAATTCGTCCGCGTAGGCTGGCATCAATATCTTGGGGTTGATCGGGCGCGGGCCGTCCGTCAGCTTGTTCACGTGGTGCACGATGTTCGTCGTGCATGAGTTGGTCAGCGTGTTGTAGAACTCCGGCGATTCACCGAGCTTATTGACGCGCTCGAGCATGTCGACGAGTAACTCGCGCTTGGCGCCGTGGTCGGCGCGGATCGGATACAAGTAGACCTCGTGCTTGCGGTGATGGGTGCGCAGCTTGATCAGGTCTTCCTCATCGCCGATCACGTACATGAGCTCGAACTGTTTGTACATGCCGGGCAGCGGGTGGAACGCCGCGCCCTTTTCGCGGCGCAGCTCGACCGAGATCGCGAAGTGCCGGCCGTCGTCGAAGCCGAAGGCGAGCATGGTGTGGGCCGGGCCGCGGAAGGCGGAGAAAGGTTCGACGAGGAAGTGAACGGTCGTCAGTCGCCGCAGGTCGTAAGTCGCGTCGTAATGAGCGACGTCAAAGTCATCGACGGCGCGGTAGGTGCAGTTGCGGATGTTGCTGATGTGAACGACGTCGCCGTCGAAGCGGACCGCGGGCAGCAGGGTCATGTCCGGCGACCAGTCGCGGTCGTTGCTCGGCCGTTTGAACTGCCAGGCGATGACGATGAGCAGCACGGCACAGACGAACACGGCCGCGGTGCGATGGCGGCGGTCGCGCTGCCGATACCACAGCCACGGAAACACCGCCGCGAACGCGGCAACGGGAACGATGCGCAGCCCCGCGGGGCCGATGCTGCTGTACCAGATCGCGCCGAGGCACCAAAGCAGCGCGATGACGAACGCGCATCGCCGTAGCATGCGACCGATCGTCCGCGCAACCCGCACGGCTGCGCGCTTCCGCATGGTTGCAGAGGCCCGAGGTGGCACGGGCTGATCATACGGCACCGGGTGACACTCCCTTACGATTCCATCAGAGCCGCCACGCGTAAGCGTGCGGAAACCACGGACTTCAAGGTGTCTTTTGGCTACCGCTCGCTTACGTTCACGGCTCTGATTGATTCCGAGACAGAGCCTAGCGCAACGTCGAGCTTCAATTGATGGGTGGCACTGACAAGCGGAGTCTTCGGAGCTTGTCAGTGGGAATGCACAAGTAAGTTTCGCCACTGACAAGGCCCAGAGCGGCCTTGTCAGTGCCACCCATCAGATCAACTTGGCCGCTCTACTAGCGGCGAATGAGCCAGAAATGTCGATCGCGGTACTTGCCGACCAGCAGGTTGCGCTTCGATGCCCCGAGGTTGTGCACCAGCAGGAGGTAGAGGTCGTCAACGATCAGACGATTTGCGAAGACGTAGTCGTGGAACGCGGGAGAAAACTCGACGAGCGAGACGTCGATGGTGGCGATGTGATCGGCCGTCAGAATCGTCCCGTATCGACCGCCTTGGCCGAGGCGCGGCCGACGGTTCGTCTGGTCCTCGGGTCCGTGGAGCTTCATCGAGGCGTACAAAGGGAGGTCGCGCTCACAGACATAGATGGTCGTGTCGTTCGCGAAAGTCTTGAGGGCGTCGATTCGCCGACCGGCGAGCGTCGCGTCGAGATCGGGAGCGGCGAGCACGAGGTGATTGACGAGCGGCTTGCTCTCGGGGGGTGGTGGCAACTCGGCCGCCATCACCGCGACCCGGCAGCCCATGCTGTGGGCCACGAGGTTGATGGGGATGTCGGGCATGGCCTTGCGCAACTGCTGGATCACCGTCCGCAGGTCGTCCGCCGCCGCGTTGACCTGGTTCTCGTCCCAGCCGGGCGTATAGAACTTTCGATTCGTCGGCCAGGAGAACACGATCGTGACCGCGGAGCCGCCAAGGTCGTGATGGAGCGACACGCCCCGCGAGGCGGCATCGGTGAAGTCATAGTTGAACCCGTGGACGATCACATTGATGGAGCGACGCCCGACCGTGGTTGCGATCTCCTTGGCGATGAAGTCCTCGAGTCCGCCGTCGTGACGCCGCGGATTTCCGATCCACACGGACCCGGCGGTATCGGCGACGTTGCCCCGGAAGATCGCGGCCGAGCGCCCGCCGATGGGCCGGTATCGGTTGAAGGTGCCGGTGACGCTCCCGCAGGTAAACACCGGCGGCTGGGCCGGCACATGCGAGAAGTAAGGCGGTGCGTTGGAGGTGGTGGCCCGCGCGCGGGTGGTGATGAAAAAGACGGGCACGTCGATGGTGTCCGCCGCCGTGGCCGCGCCGCCGAGGCCGGCAACCACGGTCGGCAGCTCGCGGTAGTGCTGCGTGATGGGCGGCTGGTTGCAGCCGGTGAGAACGCAAAGCAATGCGGTGACCACGAGTCCGCAGCGCCTGCCGGTGAAATCGCTTGTGCCCATCGATCGGCTCCTGTCAATGCTGCCTCACGGCTGTGGCGGCTGCGGGCTGTCCTGAAGATCGACGTAATGGATCACGTAACCCAGGTCGTCCTCCCGGCGGACGATCCGCATGATCCACCACGTGGAACGCGTGGCGATCTCCTCGGCGAGCTTGGCGTTGCGCCGGGCCGGGTCCTTGATGCCTCGGTCAAAAGTCCGGTGCTGCTTATTCACGGGATTCACTTTCCTTTCGCGAGGTAGAGGAAGGTGGCCTCGACATCGACGACCTTCTGGAGTGCCTCGGCGAAGGCGTCGTACTGCTGATTGGCCTCGGCGGCCAGCGAAGCCAGGCCGGCGCGGTGGAACGCGGTGGCCGGTCCGGGGGTGATGGTGATGGGCATGCCCACGCCGTCGAGCGGCGGCATCGTCACTTTCTGTCCGGCGTCGTACGAATTCACCGCCGCCGCCAGCGCCTCGCGCGTCTTGTTCAGCAGCGCCAGATGATTCACCACGTCTGCCCACGGCGACTTCGGATTGCTCGGCACCACCGAGCCGCGCTCGACGCCGGCGTCCAGCTCGAACGGGCTTTCGTTGCCGATCGAATACATCCTGATCGGGTAGACGGCGGGGATCAGCCGGGCCGCCACGGCCCATTGATCGAGGATCGCCTTCGTGCCGGGCGCGCCGGCGTCGGCGAGGTCCTGAAGGCGGTTGAGGTTGAGGGCATAAATCGCCAGCAGCGTGGACGTGCTGCCCGTCGAAGCGACGCCGGTCAGCGCGCCGACCGCCTGCCTGGCCTGTGCGGGCGACAGGTCCTTCGCCGGCTGTCCGGTGATGAGGGCACCGTCAATGGTCATGCGGCTGAAGAGTTGCCCCTGCTCCCTGGGATGAAGCCGGAATCGGAAGGAGCTCAGGACGGAAAGCGCATCGCCTGCCGGGTCGCGCCGCGCTTCGATCTCCGCTTTAAGCCGTTCATGCTCCTCCACCGCCCGGGCAAGCTCGGCAGACCTCGACGGAGCGGCCTGCGCCGCCGCCCGCGCCCCCGCCACCTTCGCCGCACCGGCGTCGAGCCTCGCCCGGTCCTGCGCGGATATGCCTCCGGGCGGCCGGGCCTTGCCGTTGTCGGTCGACGGCGTCACCAGCACCACGCGCTGCTTCACGCCGATGCTGCCGGTGACGGGTGCCGTGGGGTCGGCGCGGGCTTCGAGGTTCACCGAAGCCTTCTCCGTCTCGTAGAAGTAAACGGCGCTGCACCCGCCCATCGCCGCCAGGGCCATGAACGCCGCGACTCGAAAGACTGTTTTCATAAGTCACTCCAATTCGGGGTAGACCATCGACCGCGATTCACCTGGCAGCCGGGCCGAACACCGCCTCGCGCATCATCTTTAAACCCTGCGGGTCCTTGGCGATGTTCTTCGCCGCGGCGCCGGTGACGACGACGTGGTTGAAGATCAGCTCCTGGATTCCCAGGGCGTCGACATTGCTGACGGAGACAAGCGACATGGCCTCCGCCTGGGCGGGCAACGAGTTGCCGTTTTCGTCTTGCGGCGTGTAGCGCGGGACGATGGCGAAGGTCTCGCGGTCGTAACCGATGGACAGCCGCGTGGTGCCCGAATCGGGCGCGACGGTTACGTCAACGCCCACCACCGCCGAATGCACGTAGGCGAGATGGTTGCATCCGCCGGCGATCGCGGCGACCGAAGCGAGCAGGCCGGCAATCAAACATTTCATGGGAGGATCTCCGAGAGGGCAAAGGAGGGTGAATCGCCGCGATCGTTGCAGCGGATGATGACGGCTGTCGAACCATCGGACGGCAGCAGGAGCGTGGCCTGCTTGCCCAACCCGAGCCGGATGGCGCCGCCCAGCGAGCCGGCTTGCACCTCCAGCGCGGCGCTGGCGGCGAGGACGGCCACGGGGGCAGCGCCCGGCGGCGGCCGCTCATCGGTCGGGCGCAGGCGGTGGTCCGCCGCCACGAAGTCCCGCCAATCCCGCTGCAGTGAGGACGCCTCGCCGGGAAAGAAATAGACCCGCCTCGTCACGCCCACGGTCAAACCACGATCGATCGGGAAGGTGCTCACGTGGAACCCGAAGGATTCGACCGCCATCGCCGTGCCGGTCCCCGATGCGTTTTCGAGCCACGTCACTTTTGCAAGCAATACCTGATCATCGATTGAGCAACCCGCGATGAACATGAACGCCGCAACAAGGCCTGCCAAACCAAAAAAATCACGGTTTGCACACAAGTGGCCGCCACGAATGATCGGCGTCGGGAGGAATTGCATGAAGAGCCCGAGTATCGAACCAGAAAGGAACCACTGCAATCATATTATAAATTATTGTCTCGCATCTGTCAAGAGAGGTCTCGCGCGGCCGCACCGCCGCCGGGTCTGCCCAAACTTCCGGGGTTACGTCACGGCCTTGTTTCCTAGCCCGTCAGGGCGTTTGTGGGTAGCCACGGGCGCCAGCCCGTGGACCTCCGGTGGGTGGGGTTGGCGAGCCCCGTCAGGGACGATTGACGGGTCCGTGAACTCAGTCGCCCCTGTCGGGCTCGATCCTCGTCCGCGCCTGCTTCCACGGGCTGGCGCCCGTGGCTACCACCAAACGCCCAAACGGGCTAAGAATCGCGCGTCCCCCGGAAAATTGGGCACGCCCCGGACCGCCGCCGCATCTCAACGAAACCCGAAAGTTCGTGCGCCGATGCCACGGGCAGGCTTCGCTGCCAGTGCCGTCGGCGTACCGTGGGAAAACGCTTCGATTGGACCGGGTCCCTTCTAACGGCACCCGCGCCGTCTGCTCGAGCGCTTCCGCGCCCCAGGATGCTTGCCCCCCGCCTTACAAATTCGAGCCCGCGAAAGTCCGCTCAATCCGCGTGATATTGCCCTGCTTGTCCTTCACCGACACCGTGAGCCTGCCTTTCGGCGCGCTTGCCAGCGGCTTGTCGAGCACGAGTTCCCAGACGCCATCGGATTTCGGCTTGAAGCGCGGCGCAAGGTTCGTGCCCGGCTCGGCGCCGGCGAGCGGGAAATCGGCGGTGACGGTGAAGCTGTCCATGTCGAGGCCGGTGCTGTAATCGTGCATGCCGACGAGGATGCGCGTCCACGGCCCGCGGTCGCCAACCGCGGGCTGCGCGAGCGTCAGCGTCGGCCGCTGGTCGTCGAGCATCCAGCCGCGCCCGCGCTTCGACGGGTCCTTCGCGTCGTAATCGTGATCGATCGGGCAGCCGAGGTCGATCCAGCGGACGATTGTCCGGCGGTCCTCGTCGCTCAGCGGCTCGACCTTCACCTTCTTCCCGTCCGGCCCGTCGTAGTTCCCTTCGACCGCATCCTTCGGCGGCATGATGCTGCCCTTGAACGCGCTGTACGGTTCGCCGCCGCGCGCGAGGTGGCCGGAGTGATCGCTCTCGGCGCCCGCGATCATCTTCTCGGGGAACCCATCGGTGCGCCGGCCGAAGAGCTTCCAGGCGAGCGGGCTGTTGCGCGACTGCGACGGCCAGATGTACCGCTTCGATTTTTCCTTGGGATTCACGAGGTTGTGATAGCTTCCGGGCCCGGTGCGGTCTTTCACCTTGCTGTCATCGTCGAGCACGAGGCCGCCCGCGGGCTTGTCGAGCTTGCCGCTGTGGCACGTGGCGCAGCTCCGCGCCAGGATCGGCTTGATGTCGCGGTGGAACTCGACGTTGAGCACGCCCGCCGCGAAGCGCACGCCGGTCTCGTCGTTCACGTCCCACTGCTTGCCGGACTCGTCGTTCTTCTTGCTGGTGATCAGCGGTGCGGACTTCGTGAGGTCGAACACCTTGTAGTCCGGCTTGGACGCGAGCGTGTCCTCGAAGCGCGTGGGCTGCTGGCTGTGGGCGTGACATCCGCCGCAGTTGGTGCGCACCTCGCCGGGCCTGACCTGGTGCCAGGTCTGGGCCATGTTGAGCACCATGCCGTCCTTGTCGAGCGTCTGAAACGTCCACGCGACATCGGCGGGAATCCTGGCGAGGAAGCTGGTGTCGGGGTTGCCGTCGGGATCGGGCGGTTGATCCCGCGCGGGTGCTGAACCCCCGGCAGCACCCGCGCCGAACTTTCGGACGGGGATTTCACCCAGGATGCGCAGGCGCTCGTTCGAGCTGTTGGAGAACTTGCCGACCACCGGCAGCGACGCGGGCTCCATCACGAGGATGCGGATCGCGTGGATGTCATCGTTGGCATAAAGCCCGGCGTCGGCGCCCTGACCATCCCAGTTCACGCGGTGCTCGCGCGTCGGGAACGCCGAGTAGGGCTGGCCGATCGCCGTCACACTGCCCTCCGGCACGATGCCGTGCGGCGCCGTCTCGCGCTTGTACAGACTCGACGAACCGACGAGGCCGAACGGCGTGCCCTCGGGCAGTTCCTTCGACTTCGCGCCATCGTTGGCGAGCGTCGGCAATCGCGCCGGCTCATCAATGCCGTAGATGCGCTGGTACGGCACCAAGGGGCGCGGCCACTGCTCGTTGAAGTTCGGGTCGTTCTTGATCAGGAGCATGTCGCCCGGTTCCCAGAACGGCTTGCCGTGCTTGATCAGGTAGATGCCGCTGTCCACGGGCGGAACGGAGTGATAAAAGATGCGGCCGTGATCGGGCCCCATCACGCCGGACCAGACGGTGAGCAGGTGATTGTCCGGCGCGCCGCAGGGGTGCGTGACCCAGCCGGTGTGCGGCGAGTTCTTATCCTTCGGATCGCAGCGCAGCGCGGGCGAGTCGTGGTTGTGCGTGAAGCGCGTGAGCACCTCCATGCCGAACGGCTGGAACGGCATGCGGGCCGGCCGGCTGATGCGGATCATCTTCGGGTCTTCGATCGGCTTGGCGCCGAGGAACGGCGGCGTCCCGGCGGGAGCGCGCAGCGGCTGCTTGAAATACATGCCGAAGCCGCCCATCGCGGGGATGTAGTAGTTCTCGACGATGATCGAGCCATCGGAGAGCTGCGTCTGAAAGTGGAACGGGATCGCCGCCCCGCCGTTGCCGAGCGCGCTGATCACCGGGTCCCAGTTGGTGCCGTCGGGGTGGATGCCGAGGATTCCCCAACCGGCGTTGCGCTTCCCCTGCACCTCCAGCGAGCTGAAGATGATGCGGCCATCGGTGAGGATGACGGGATGCAGGGCTTCGCCGACGTTGAGGTGGCCGATCTTCTCGACGTTCGCGCCGTCGTCGTCCATCACAAAAAGTTGGAGGGCGCGCGATGCATGGCGCGGCGATTTGAGGCCGTCGCGGCTCGACACGAACGCAACGCGATTGCCCGGCAGCGGGCACGGGTGCATGTTGTAGACCGGCTCGCGCGGGGCGGGCTTGCCGGGCTCGAAGATGCCGGTGTTGGGCGTGTACTGCTGCTCGGTGAGGCGGACCACCTTGCGGGTCTTGACGTGAACCTTGTAGACATCGGCGCCGCCGCGTTCGGTCGTGCCGTGGAAATACGTGTAGTAAACCCACTGGGCGTCGAAGGAGACGTAAGGATCGCTCACCGCGCCACTGCCGCCTTTGACGAGCACCTCTTCGCTGCCATCGGGGTGCAGCAACATGAGGTCGGTCGGGGCCTTGAGGTTGGTCGGCCCATCGGCCGCGGGCCAGACCTCGGCCTGCTGCTCCTTGCCGTTCTTGTCCTTGGTCGTGCGCGGGGCGCGGACGTAGACGAGGTCGTAGTCGTAGGCGACGGACTTGTCGGTCGCGATCGGTTTCGGCTCAACGCGCAGCGGCTTCGTCGGCGGCCTCAGGTCGTCGGCGTGGAGCATTGACGTGGCGATCGCGGCCGTAAGGACAAGTGCGAGCGTGGTTGGGATAATCCGCATCGGACGACCTCCGATTGAATTGAGTTGACGTGACCTATTGCGGACATCCCCACCGCAGTTACGACGGTGCCACGGGTCGGCTCGGCGACCCGTGCGGCGAGTGCAGCAACACGGGTCGCCAAGCCGACCCGTGGCACCAACCGCCAATCAACTCACCGCCGCTGCGTCAGCGAGCGCTGCTGGAGGTAGTCCGCAAAAAGCTCCGCCATATTCCGGTTGGTGTCGCACACCACGCGCTCGCAGCGGTTGGCCTCGCAGATGCGGTCGAGCTCATCGGCGTGCTTCTTCAGGGCGTCGAGGTAAGCCACGCGGATGTCATCCGGGCGGGTGAGGAAGATGTCCTCGTCCTCAAGCCCGACGAACTTCACCATGCCCGGGATGTTGAAGTGCAGCTCGTCGTGGTGCATCACCTGCATGAGCACGACCTCGTGCTTGTCGTAGCGCAGTCGCTGGATGGCCTTCTCCATGTCGGCGAGGTCGACGAAGAAGTCGGAGAGGATCACGACGATCCCGCGGCGGCCGGCGCGGCCGGCGAGGTCGAGCAATGACGGGCCGATCTTCGTCTTGTTGACCGGCGTGACCTGGTCGAGCTGCTCGGTCATCTTCAGGATCTGCCCCATCGTGTTGCTCGGCCTTAGCGACGCCCGCACCGCTTCGTCGAAGAGCGTGAGCGAGACCTTGTCGCTGCGCTCGACGATCAGGTAGCCGAGCGTGACCGCCATGCGCGACGCGTAGAGCAGCTTCTGCTTGTCCTCATCGCCGTAACGCATCGACGCGGAGACGTCGAGCATGAGGTGGCAGACGAGGTTGGTCTCCATCTCGTACTGCTTGATGACGTGACGGTCGCTGCGGTAGTAGACCTTCCAGTCGAGATGCTTGATATCGTCACCGGCCGAGTATTCGCGGTGCGAGGCGAACTCGACGGCGAAGCCATGGAACGGCGACTTATGGGCGCCGGCCAGCGTGCCCTCGACGAGGCCGGTGGGCGCAAAGGTGTACTGCTCGACGCGCGAGAGGACATCGGGCTGGATGTAGCGGGTGAGGATGGGTTTGGACATGGTTTTCAGCCAGGGGTCTTAATGTCGCCGGCAAACGTTGGCTATACTGAAAGTCATGAACCTTGAAGCAGAATCAATGACCGATGGCGACGACGCGATCTGGACCCGCGTTCTTCGCAACATTCATGCCCCGCTCGACCCGGCGGCAGCGAAGCTGGTGCTTGCGATGAAGCTGCCGGAAAAAGATCGCCGCCGGGCGTACAACCTGGGTCAGAAAGCGCAGAAGCGCGAGTTGACTCCCGCGGAAAAGGTTGAGCTCGAGTCACTCCAGCGCGTCGGCATGATTCTCGCTTCGCTGTGGTCGAAGGCACGTTCATCGCTTCGGCGTGCGGGTAAGCACTCGACGGCCGCATGAATCGATCGCTGTCCAATCTCGTCAAGGAGCGGGCCGGGCACATCTGCGAGTACTGCCGCCTGCCGGCTCGCCACGTGGGGCTCAGGTTCCACATCGATCACATCCTCGCCGATCAGCACGGCGGCGAAACGGCGGCCGTTAACCTGGCTTACGCGTGCTCAATCTGTAACAACCACAAGGGGACGAACTTCGCGGGCGTCGATCCGGCCACTGGCCGCAAGACACGCCTGTTCAATCCGCGGCGCGACCGCTGGAGGCGGCATTTCAAACTTCAAGGCGGCATCATCGTCGGTATCACGGCAGTCGGCCGGACAACAGTACGGACGCTCGCGATGAACCTGCCGCTGTCGGTCGAGGTTCGCCGAAACCTGATGGCTGAGGGCGAGTATCCAGTCGATGGATAAGAAGCCTTCATCCGACACGAGCCATCGCTGGAGCCTCATCCCTTCGGCATCTCATACTTCTTATCCGCCGGCACCGCTTCCAGCAGCATGCCGATGAGCTTCTCGCTGTTGATGCCGCCGGCGAGGCCCGCGTAGTTGGGGGCGATGCGGTGGCGCAGGGCGGGGGCGATGACGGCCTGCACGTCCTCGATGGTCGCGTGGTAGCGGCCGTGCAGCAGCGCACGCGACTTCGCGCAGGAGATCAAGGAAAGAACGCCGCGCGGGCCGGCGCCCCAGTTGACCCACTTGTTGACGAAGTCCGGCACGCCGGGCTGGCCCGGTCGCGTGCTGCGGACCAAGGCCCATGCGTAGCCGACGACCTGGTCCGACACCGGGATGCGCTGCACCAGTTGCTGCGCCTCGATGAGCTTCTCCGCCGAGAGCACCGGCTGGATGCCGCCGAGTTGCCCGGTGGTGACGCGCCTCGCGATCTCCCATTCCTCCGCACCGGTCGGGTAGCCGACCTTGATGTAGAGGAGGAAGCGGTCGAGCTGGGCCTCGGGCAGCGGGTAGGTGCCTTCCTGCTCGAGCGGGTTCTGCGTGGCGAGCACGAAGAACGGCTTGGGCAGGTCGAACGACCGGCCGCCGGCGGAGACGCGGCGCTCCTGCATTGCCTCCAGCATCGCCGCCTGCGTCTTAGGCGGCGTGCGGTTGATCTCGTCGCCGAGCACCATGTTCGCGAAGATCGGCCCCTTGATGAAGACGTACTTGCGCTCCTTGGTGATCGGGTCCTCCTGGAGCACATCCGTGCCCGTGATGTCGGACGGCATCAGGTCGGGCGTGAACTGGATGCGGTGGAACGACAGGTTCAGGGCGTCGGCCACCGAGTGAACCATCAAGGTCTTCGCCAGGCCCGGCACGCCTTCGAGCAGGCAGTGACCCTTGGCGAGGATGGCGATCATCATCTGCTCGATGACCTCCTTCTGGCCAATGATGGTCTTGGTGAGTTCCTGGGTGAGCGTCTTGTAGACGCCCTGCCAGGCCTCAACGAGGGCGACGTCGTCGTGGGAGGCGGCGGGGGCGGAACTTCCGGAGGCTGTGGCGGTTGACATAGGTTCACTCAGATCAAGGGATAAAAAGGCAACAAACTTGCGATTGCAACTCTCGTGTGACTGAGAAACTAAATGCGACGTAGGACGCGCAAAGCTCAAGTAACATTCAACACAAATTCCGTGGGCGACTTCAAGGGATGCGTCAGCTACCTTCATGGAGGATCGACACAGCTACCGCTATTGTAGGGATTGCATCGCAGTAGCCGCCAGACCATTTTGCATAAGCCTCGAAAGAAACCGTAGCGTTTAAACGCTTGGATTGCGTACTCGGAACACGACGGATAGAACCGGCAACACACGCCTTTAGCCTGCAATCGCGGCGACACCCGACGTTGGTACCAGCGAATAGCAGCAATGGCTGTTCTCGTGAAGATCATACATCGTGCGTAACCTTCTCACGGGTAATTGCGCGTGAGCCGCACTTTGGGCACTTCGAGTGGGTATCTGCCGGCCGCCGCATAAATGGGCTGAGACAACCACATGTCATCATGGAACAACCGGCATTCTGCATTGCTTGACCAACGCCTTGCAGGCGATCACTTCCTAAGTAATGCCAAATATGACCACAAGATTTGCAAGTTGCGCGAGTCTCTCTGACTGTTGCCATAAAAGCTATTTCCCGACAATTGCATCTACCTTCGCCTTTGCTGACTTCAAATCTAACGCGTAGCCGACGATCTGTTGATTACGGTCAGTGATTCGCCACCGAACTCGGGCAACAACACCTCGGCTATGGGAAAATTCCTCTTGCACCTCGCTTAGCGAGTGCCCTCGAAAGACGATTTCACTATGAATTTTCTCAATCATTAGATTCACAAAGCGTACGTATACACAGACAATAGATCATGATCTCAATGGCCACAGCGGAAATCCGCCCTCGCATTGTTTCTGACTGTCGGAGGCCTCACTCCAACTCTTCAAAGTACGCCTTCAACCGATCCTCATACCCGCGCGGCAGCGTCTTCTTGTCGCGGGCCCGCATCGAGTCGCGGGCGCCCTTGGGCAGGTTCGCCACCCACGGCTTGTTCTCGGCCGTGGCGCGGCGCTTGGCGTCGGTGTCTTCCTTGGTGAGGGCGGTGCGGGCGTCGTCGCCTTCCTTGATCGAGGCCTTCTCGGGGGCGCCTTCCTTGATGGGCATGTTCTCGACCTTGCCCTGCTTGCCGAGCGATGAGCCGCCGCCGACGCCCGACGGGCCGGCCATCGCCATGCCCGGCGTCATCGCCATGCCCATCGCCATGCCCTGGCCCATGCCCTGACCGGCGGCGGCCATGGCCGCTGAAGCGGCCGCTGCCTGGCCCTGACCTTGACCTTGGCCCTGGCCTTGACCTTGACCCTTGCCCTGACCTTCGCCTTGTCCCTCACCCTGGCCCTGACCTTCACCGGCGGCGGCCTGTGCAGCCGCGGCGGCGGCGGCGGCAGCGGCCGGACCGGCGATGCGCTCGGCTGATTCACCGGCGGCGGCGGGCGTCAGGCCCGGCTCACCACCGGCAGGCTGACCAGCGGCGGGTTGCCCGGCGGCAGGCTGTCCAGCAGCGGGCTGACCAGCGGCAGGCTGTCCAGCAGCAGGTTGACCGGCGGCAGGCTGTCCAGCAGCAGGTTGACCGGCGGCAGGTTGTCCCGCAGCAGGTTGACCAGCCGCAGGTTGTCCCGCGGCAGGTTCACCGGCGGCAGGTTGCCCGGCGGCGGGCTGACCCGCTTGAGCTTGGCCTTCAGCGGGTTGACCACCGGCAGGCTCGCCGCCCGCGGGGGCTTCGCCACCGGCCGGTTCACCTTGAGCGGGCGTCAACCCCGCCGCGAGTTCCACGGCTTCCTTGATCGCTTCGTTCGCGAGGCCTTCCTGACCGGTCGCCTCGGCCACGGCCTGGCCGATGCCTTCGAGCGCTTCCTTCTGGGCCTCGATCGCCTTGGCGACTGCGGCCGCATCGGGCTTGGCCGCGGGCTGACCACCCGCGGGCTTTGCGCCGGCGGGTTTCGCACCCGCCGGCTTGGCGCCGGCAGGCTTAGCGCCAGCGGGCGTCCCGGCGGCGGGCTGCGCCGCCGCAGGCTCGCCACCCTCGGGCTCGCCACCCTGCGGCTCGCCACCTTCGGGCTTGCCGCCCTGCGGTTCGCCACCCTCCGGTTTGCCACCTTCGGGCTTCTCGCCGGCCTGACCTTCGGGCTTGCCGCCCTCGGGTTTTTCACCGGCCGCGGCTTCGCTCGCCGCGGGATTGCCGAACGCTTCACGGGCATCGGCGAGCTGCTCGGCGCTCTCCTTGCCCTGCTCCGCCAGGGCCGCGAGGCGCTTGGCGAGTTCCAATTGTTCTTCGAGGTCATCGCGCTTGATGTCGGCCAGCACGCGGGCCCGCTGCACGTTGCGCTCGGCGTTCTCGGCCGGCGTCGCGGCTTCACCCTTCTCACCAGCGTTGGCCTGCGGCTCACCCTTTTGCGGCTCACCCTTTTCGCCAGCGTTCGCCTGCGGTTCGCCCTTTTGCGGCTGACCCTTTTCACCGGCGTTCGCCTGCGGTTCGCCCTTCTGCGGCTCGCCCTTCTCACCGGCGTTGGCCTGCGGCTCGCCCTTTTGCGGCTCACCCTTCTCACCGGCGTTCGCCTGCGGCTCACCCTTCTGCGGCTGACCCTTCTCACCGGCATTCGCCTGCGGCTCGCCCTTCTTCGGCTGCCCCTTCTCACCGGCGTTCGCTTGCGCCTCCGCGTTCTTCTCCGCCTGCTCCGCCGCATCGGCCGCGTTGTTCAGCGCGGCGCCGACCGAAGGCGTCGACTCCAGCGCCTTGTCCGCCAGCTCGCGCAGCTTGTCGGCGTCGGCCTTGGGCGTCGCCTCGGCCGTCTTCTCCAGGTCTTGCGTCAGCTTCGCCAGGTCGCCGAGCTCGCCCTCGGCCTTTTCTTCGAGCTTCTTCGCGGTCTTCACCATTTCCTGGCGGATCGCGTCGGCGGCCTTGTCGAGCTTGGCGGCGGCGGCGTCGGCCTTCTTCGCGAGGTCCGGGGCCTTGGCGGGATCGACCGGCTTGTTGTCTTCGCCGGGTTTCCCATCGGGCAGCGCCTTGGCGAGCTCCGCGGCGCCCTTCTGAGCTTCCTTCAGGTCATCGGCGGCGGCCGGCGCGAGCTTCTCGACGCCCTCGGCCACCTTCTTTGCGATCTCCTCGACCTTGCCAAGCTGTTCCTTGGCGTCGGCGGGGACTTCCTTCTTCGCTTCGAGCGAGTCGGCGGTGTCCTTGGCCTTGGCGGCCGCGCGGGCCAGCGATTCGGCGGCGCGGTTCAGCTCGCCGAGCTTCACGGCCAGCGCGTCGCGGCGGGCCTCCTGCTCCGCTTCCTTCAGCTCACCGATCGCCTGACGGATGGCGCGGTCGGCTTCCTCAAGCTTCTCGCCCGCATCTTCCTTCTTCTCGACCAGCGCCTTGCTCGCGTCGGCGGCGGCTTCCTTGGCCGTCTCGAGGCGCGACTCGATGGCCTTGGGCAGCTCGGCGGCCTTGGCGGCCTTGTCGATCTGCTTCGCCGCGTCCTTCTCGGTCGCGGCGGCGGTCGATTTGCTCGTCTCGCTCTGCTTCTCGGCGGTCTCGTGCTTCTCGTGGGCGGCCTCGACTTCCTTGCGCGTCTCGGCCAGCTTGTCGGCCAGCTTTTCGAGCTGCTCGGACGACTGCTCGCCCTGTGACTCGCTGCTGTTCTTCAGTTCCTTCTGGAGTTCGGCGAGGGCGCCGATGACCTTGCCCTGCTCGGCCTGGGCGGTCTTGGTGTCCTCGGCGAAGAGCGACTCGCGGGCCTCGGCGGCGGATTCCTCGGCGCGGCGGGCGAGGTCGGTGGCCCGCTCGTTGTTGCCGATCATGCTCTCGAGCCGGCGGAGCTTCTGCTGGAGCAGCGTCTGCTCCTTGAGCACTTCCTCGTTCTTCTTCGGGTCGGCCTTGGCTTCCTTGGCCTTCTCGCGGAGCGCTTCCTGCTCCTTGATCAGCTTCTTCACCGCCTCGGCGATGTCCTTGTCGATGGCGGCGGGGTCTTCGAGCTTGCGGATCTCGGCGAGCACGCGCTCGAGGCCTTCGATCACCAACTGCTGGCTGGTGGTGGCCTCCATGAACTTGACGCTCATGAGGTTGGCGTGGGCGCTGGCGAGGTGCTCATCGATCTTGCCGGCCTTGAGAATGCGCTGCGACTGACCGGCGATGGCGCCTAAGTCGCCCGGCCAGGTCGCCACGTCCTTAATCATGTCGCTGAAGGTCGAGTAAAGCGTGCCGACGTTGGTCTGGCCGTCGATGGTGACGATGATCGCCTGCTCGTCGGTGCCGCCCAAGCCCTGCGTGGCGGAGCGGGTGGCCTTCTGCTTGGTGATGATTTCGGTCAAGCGCTCGATGAGCACGGCCTGCTGCCGGCGGATGCGGATGCGCTCGCGCTCGGCAAGCAGGCGCAGCAGGACATCGCGCATGCGGCCCTGGGCCTTGGCGATGAGTTCCTTTTTGGTCGTGCCGGTGGCGTCGCCCGCCTGGGTGAGCAGGTCGATGACGTCGGGCATCATCTTCATCGCCAGGTCGCCCATGCGCGAGCGCATGTCGATCAGGTCTTTATAGAGCGGCAGGTCGGTGAGCTTGTTGTCCTCGAGCTGCTGGATGTGGCCGTCGAGCAGGGCCGAGAGCAGGTCGGTGGTCAGCTCGCGGGCCCGCTGCTGGCTCGACTTGTACTTGTCGACGACATCAGGGCCTGCGGCAGCAGGCTTGACGAGGTCAGCGGCGGCGGCAGTGAACGACAGTGCGAGCGCCAGGCAAATGACCACGCCGGGTGGCACGGGCAGGCCGCTGCTCGGAGCGGTGTGCCCGTGGTCGGTCATCGGCGCGCGCCCGCCACGGGCAAACCGCCCAAGGCGGCGGCCTGCCCGTGCCACCCCGGAAATCAACGACATCACACGCATATTGTTCATCCACATCATGGCGATCCTCCACCGCCCAGTTGGGCGTCGATGATCTGATCCAGCTTCTTATCCATCTGGGCGTCGAGCTCGCGCATCGCGTCGAGCACGCCCTTGCGGTCGGTGACCTGAAACACCATGCGCTCGCTGCGCGTCGACTTTCCGGCACTTCCGCCGCTGGCGGGGTCGCCGCGGAAATCGATGGCTTCGAGCGTGACCTCGACGCGGTCGCCGATGACCAGATTCAGCGGCGTGAGGTCGACTTTGATTGTATCGCCGATTTCGCGGAGTTTGCCATTGGGCTCGGCGATTGTGGTGACCACTTCCTGATGGGCGACGGTGCCGCCGGACGCCCCGCCGTCGGAATCGGCCCCGGTTGCTGGCTGGGCCCCGGCATCGGCGGCCCGGATGACGGCTTTGCGGACGACGATCTTCGACAATCCGTAGTCGTCCATCGCCTTGAACCGCACCTGCGGGGCGGCCTCGGCGAGGACGAAGCGCGTGACCGTGGCGGCGGCGATGCGCGGGAGCTGGTCGGCACGCACCTGGAGCACGCCGGACACCGGCCGTTCCAGCCCCAGGCCGTCGGCATCGACCACCTGCACCTCGTAGCGCACGTCCTTGCCGACGCGGGCCAGCGGGTTGTCGAGTGAGTCAAGGACGAAGCGGTCGCCATCGGCCCGCATGGGGTACGCCTGGCCATCGATGGTGATCGTCGCGGACTTCAGCGGCTTGTCGGCGGTGACGGTCGGGACGACGCGCGAGTTCTCGAGTGCGACGCGCTGCCGGCCGGTCTCGGGCGACTGAAACCGGTCGAGGGCGTAGGCCGGCGTCTCGATGGCGAGCTTGAGCTCGACGATCGGCAGCGGGATCAATTCCACCTTGTGGGAATCGGTGTAAGCGTCGCCGATGCGGACGATGTACGAAATGTCGTCCAAGGCGCGGGGCAGCTCGCCGACGTAAAGGTCAACGTCCTTTTCATCGGGGACGAGGTCGACGGTGGTCTTGAGGCCCGAGGCGAGGGCCTTGAGCTCGACGAAACCTTTTTCGGGGTGGATGCCGGCAACGCGGACATGGAAGCGGATGGGCTGGCCGTAGGGGGCGCGGTCGCCTGGAGACTCGATCTTTTCGATGATGGTGTGGGTCGGGTAGTGGGCGGAGCCGAGGAAGAAGCGATTGACGAAGGCGCCGACGTGGCCGGGCATGGCGAGGATGGGGATGAGGGCGACGACGACGGTGATGGCGAGGATGAGGCCGCGGCGTTTGAGCTCGTCGCGCGAGAAGCCTTCGAGATAATTGAGCGAGCCGGAGACTTCGTCGGTGTAATCGATGACAGCCTGGCGGAGGTCGCCGGAGCCGAACTGGCTGCGGCGGCCATCGGCGAACTGGAGGGCGGCGACGAGGTCGGAGCCGATGCCCTGCTGGCGCTCGACCATGAGGGCGAGCTCGATCTCATCTTCATTGACGCGCAGGGCGGGCATCACGTACTTGCGGAATGCCCAGAAGGTCATGCCGGCGAAGAACGCGAGCACGAGGAATCGCTCGATGATGCCCATGTGCAGCATCACGTCGAGCACGAACGCCCCCATCAGCACCCAGAGCACGACGCAGAAAAAGACGGACAGCGCGGAGCCGTTGCGGACGCCGGCGCGGAAGCGCTTGACGCGGGAGAGGCCGGATTGGAGGGTGGCAAGGCGAGACATAGGAAGTTCAGTCCGCAGTCGGCAGAGGCAGTCGGCAGTCCGGAGATAGTCGCTCGATGGCCTTCAAACTGCCAACTGGCGACTGCCTACTGCCGACTGGTTTTTCATCTCATGTTCAGCATCTTCCGCACCGTCCACTCGCCCAGGAGCAGGGCGAGCACGAGGATGAGGATGAGCCATTGGTTCCACAAATCCTTTTTGACGGTGGTCAGTTCGACAATCGGCTGGGCCTTGAGGTCGGCGGCGAGGGCGGCGATCTGGTGCAGTTCGTACGACTTGCCGCCGGTGGTCGCGGCGAGGTCCTGTTGCAGCCGGTAGTCGCGGACGGCGGAGCGGCGCTCCAGCGTGACAGGCGCTACCTTGAAATTGACCTCGAACTCCTCGCGGGTTACGGGGTCGCGCACCAGCAGGCGGTGCTTGCCGGCGGAATAAACAGGCAGATTCGCCTCGTAAAAACTCGAATCGCGCAGCGGGATGATCAGGTCGGTCGACACCGGCGCGGCGTTCCCGGAACCCGCCTCCCCCTCGGTGACGAGGCGGGCCTCGAGCTTGTCGGTCTCGAGCTTCTGGAAGTTTTCGTTGTAAGCCTCGACGGTGACGCGGACCTTGTCGCCGGCTTCGTAGGTCTTGCGGTCGGTGGAGACCTGAAATCGTTTCTGAGCGCCCAGCGCCCGGCCGAGGCCCAGGCGGTTGATCATCTGGCCCCAGAACTGGCGGTAATACTTCTCGCCATATTTTTTGCGCAGCCGCCAGGTCTCGTTGAAGCCGAGGTAGACGACCTCGCCCTTGCCATACTTGCGGACGGCGATGAGCGGCTGCGGGGTCTCGTTGTCGACGCACTTGTCCACCGGGTGCACCGCGAGCACATCGGCGCGGGGGTCGACGCGCAGCACGGGCTGATACCAAGGCAGCCGGCCGAGGTTCGCCCAGGCCTTGCGGTTCTCGGCCTCGTCATCGGCGCGGCCGAGCTGCATGAATCCGTACTGCGAGGTCTTGGGCGTGAACTGGGCGGTGAAGTCGCCCTGCCTGATGCGGCCGGCGGGATCGACGACGACGGGGAGCATGTCCGCGATCTTCGTCTGCGACAGCGCGCCCGGGCCGAAGCGCGGGCCGGCGATGACGACGAGGCCGCCGCCAAAGTCGTACACGTATTCGTGCAGCATCTGCTGGAAGTGCTCGCTGAGCATGTCGGCGGGCACGTCGCTCAAAAAGATCACGTCGTTGGCGAAGAAGGCGTTGCGCGGCTGGACGAGGGTTTCGAGGAAGAGGTCATTCGTCCGGCGGACCTTGAAGTCGGCCGAGCGGAGGAACGTACGGAAGCCCTCGCGGCCGACGAGCTTGTCGCGGTGGAACACTTCCTTGATGAAGCGCCACTCCCATGTCGGCTCGTGCTCGACGAACAGGAGCTTGAGCGCATCATCATGAACGGTGACCTCGCGCTCCGCTGAGTTGTTCTCGGTGAGCACTTCATCTTCAAACGCCTCGACGCGGGCGACGAGCAGGTACCGGCCCTCGACGGTGGGCGTGAACCCGATGGTGACGCTGGCGGTGTCGCCCGTGATCTCGACGGTTTTCGCCGGGGCAATCGGCACGGCATCGGATTGGGCTTGCGACTCGCTCGACGAGCCGAGGCGGCGGCCGAGCAATTGGACGCGGGCGACGCGGCCGGTGAGGCCCGACTGCCGCAGGTGAACGGTGACCTCGGCGTCCTCGTCCTTCTTCATCACGAGCGGCGATTGCAGGTCGATCGACATGTCCACCACTTCGCGCGGGCCCACGCCCACCGTGTAAAACGGCACGCGCAGACCCTCGGCGGCGACCACCGCGTCGCGGCCGGCGTTCTGATCGAAATCACTGAACACCACGGCCCCCGCGACGTGCCGACGGTGACGGCGGCCCAGGTCGTCAATCGCCGCGCCGATCGCCGTCGCCCGGCCCTCGGCCTTGAGCTGCGACACCAGGTGCGGGGCATCGATCTTCGCCTGCTTCTCGTCGAGCTGCGACTCCTTCGCCAGGGTCAGCTCGCGCACCTCGCTCATCTGATCCATCACGTAAGCCCGCACGCGGTACTGCTTCGAGAGTTCATCCAGCAGCGTGTTCTGGCTATTCGACAAAACCTTCTGCACGAGGTCGAGCCGGCTGACGTCTTCGAGGTCGGCGGTGGGCCGGCCCTTCTCGTCCTTGATCACCTTCGACAACTCGGTGATCGCTTCGCCGCCGAGCTTGTCCTTGAAACCCATGCTTTCGCTGCCGTCGAAGAGCACCAGCAGCAGCGAGCGCGGCGTCTCGCGCACCTGGGCCTCGAGCTGCGGCTCGGCGATGACCAGGATGAGCAGCAGCAGCGCGACGCTGCGCAGGATCGCGGGGAACACCCGGCTCTTTTTCTCGGCGGTGCGCTGGAAGCGGATGTAAAAGACGATGCCGAGAATCACCGCGGCGGCGCAGGCGAACAGCACCAGCGCCGGCCGGCCCTCGGCCCACGGCGCGGCGAAGCTGATCTGCCACGAGTCGACCTCGTGGAGGTTGTCGATGCCCAGGAGTTTGCCGAGCCAGTTCATCAT